>Ga0364867_10054_pt1 | contig 74284 bp, 73 predicted proteins | sample ExccelAu500001D4_3_FD_206915 | JGI IMG/M metagenome (GOLD analysis project Ga0364867, IMG submission 206915) | Enriched cells from Trout Bog Lake Hypolimnion, Wisconsin, USA - BchlTB.Aug13.5000.01.D4 | ecosystem: Environmental > Aquatic > Freshwater > Lake > Hypolimnion/Profundal zone | place... | reverse complement strand
CAGGAAGTAACCCAAAAACTCATTCTTGCACATTAATTATGAACCTGGAAGAAAAGATCAATAACGACATCAAGGCGGCCATGCTTGCCAGGGAACAGGAAAAACTGGAAGCCATACGTGCTGTCAAGGCGGCCATTCTGCTTGAAAAAGCAAAGGAAAGCGGAACAGGGACCATGGATGAAGCAGCCGAGATGAAAATACTTCAGAAGCTTGTAAAGCAAAGGAAGGAATCGGCCGAAGTTTATGGTGCCGGCAAACGCGAAGACCTGGCAAAAAAAGAACTGTTTGAAGCCGCTATCATCGAAGGCTACCTTCCCCGTCAGTTGGGGCAGGAAGAAGTGGAAGAAAAGATCAGGCAGATCATTGCCCAAACCGGTGCTTCATCGATGAAGGACATGGGAAAGGTGATGGGGATGGCTGGCAAGGAATTTGCCGGCCGGGCCGACAATAAAATGATCTCTGAAATCGTGAAACGCCTGCTGGGCGGATAAATATGGATTTCATCACTCCAGGTGGCTGGAAGGATTACGAGCTGATAGATACTGGAGGACTGGAGAAACTTGAGCGGTACGGACCGTTCACTCTCTCCCGTCCCGAGCCACAGGCGGTATGGAAAAAATCCCTGCCCGAAAGCGAATGGGAGAAGCTTTCTCACGCAAGATACAGGAGGCAGAAAGGGGCCGATCAGTCCAGACCGGAAAACACTGAAAAAGGGGAATGGACCAGGCTTAAAAAGATCCCTGACCGGTGGAGCATAAGTTTTAATTACAAAAGCATGGACCTGAGGCTCCGCCTTGGGCTTACTTCATTCGGGCATACAGGTGTTTTCCCCGAGCAGGCCGTGAACTGGGAATTCATTTATGATTTCATCCTTGGCAAGCGTTCCGGACCGGGGGAATTCAGGGTGCTTAATCTTTTCGCTTATACCGGTTGCGCATCCCTCGCGGCACGGGCGGCGGGAGCCGAGGTCATTCATGTGGATTCCTCCAGGCCAACCCTGACCTGGGCCAGGGAGATGATGGAATTGTCGCAGCTCGACGGAATCCATTGGGTTGCCGAAGATGCCCTGAAATTCATCAGGAGGGAGGCCCGGAGAGGGAACAAATACAACGGCATAATCCTGGATCCTCCTGCATATGGCCGCGGGCCTGAAGGAGAGAAATGGATGCTGCCGGACAGCATAGACGAGATGATATCGCATTGCCATGAACTTCTTCTACCTTCGGGGAGCTTTATGATTTTCAGTCTTTATTCCATGGGATTTTCTGCACTCATTGAGGAAAACCTTGTTTCATCCTATTTTACGAAGAGTGAGCAAACAACAACGGCAGAGCTTTATTTCCCCGACAGGAAAGGAAGAAATCTTCCCCTTGGGACCATGCTCAGGCTGACTACTTAAGTCCATCAGCAGTCAAATCAATCATCATCGATAAAAAGATCTGAACTGATGCTGTCGGCAAAGAGTTTCCCTTTATTACTCAGGGTAAAAACCCCGTTATGTTCAAGCAGGTCTGAGCTGAGCAGATAGGGTAAAGCCTGATTTTTGAAATATGAAGCCAGGTTTTCACCGAAGATTATCCTGATATGTTCAAGACTGGTTCCCCATATTGTCCGCAATGAAGTCATCACGTATTCATTGTATTTCTGTGGCATGGTCAGGAGCTCGGTTTCGAAATGAGACATGCCCGAATAAACAAGGTCGGCATACCTGTTTATTCCGCTAGGGTTCCATTGGCGTGATACTCCGTTGAAAGAATGGGCCGAGGGGCCCAGGCCCAGATAATGACCTCCTTGCCAATACGAGGTGTTATGCTGGGAATACCAACCCGGAAGGCTGAAATTCGAGATCTCGTAATGCTCATAATTACAGGCTCCAAGGTATTGCATTAAGAGCCTGAACTGGGAGATAGTTTTCTCCTCATCAGGCCCGGTAATGTTGTTTTTCCTGATCATCACCTCAAGTGCGGTTTTTGGTTCAACGGTAAGGGCATAGGCAGAGATATGGGGGAGTTTCAATGCAAACACTTTTTCAAGGTTCTTCAGGAAAACATCATCGGTAAGGGTCGGTATCCCATAAATAAAATCCACAGACAGGTTCTGAAATCCGTTTTCAAGGGCAAGCTTTACTGATCTTTCAGCCTGTTCCCCGCTATGGACCCGCCCAAGGTATTTCAGGTCAATATCCTCAAAAGACTGTATCCCTATGCTGAGCCTGTTGATGCCGATATTTTCCCATTCCCTGAGTTTTTGGGCGGTTATATCATCGGGGTTGGCTTCCAGAGTGACCTCGGCGTTTTCGTCTATTCTGAATGCCGAGCTGAACTTTTCAATAAGGCCGCAAATTTTCGACGGACTCAATATAGAAGGCGATCCACCCCCGAAATAAATCGTACTGACTCGTTGGTCACCCAGGTATTCCTTGCGGAGAGAGAGCTCACTATGCAAAGCTTTCAGTAGAACGTCTTCTGATTTCAGGGAAGCAACGGAAAAGAAATTGCAATAGGGGCATTTGCTTTTACAGAAAGGGATATGAATGTAGATCCCGGCCATCCTATTTGTTCAGGATAATGCGGAAAGTGGTTCCTTTGCCTAGGGTGGAGGATTTTACAAAGATCTTGCCGTTATGATAGTTTTCGATGATCCTTTTCGAAAGTGTAAGTCCAAGCCCCCAACCTCTTGATTTGCTGGTAAACCCCGGGTGGAATATGGTTTTAAACCTGGATTTTGGTATTCCCTTGCCCGTATCACTGATGTCGATATGAATATGATCGACATCATCCGTTACTTCTATAGTGATCAGCCCGCTGCCTTCCATCGCATCCACGGCGTTTTTACAGACATTTTCAACGACCCATTCAAAAAGGTGAAGGTTAACTGGAATTTCAATGATTACGACCGGGGGAGGGCTTACCTCAAATTTCACTTTCTGGGAAGTGCGTGTGCTGATATATCCCACAGCCTGGTGAACTACCTCCACGATATTGAGTTTCTCAAGTTTGGCTGCAGAACCGATTTTTGAAAAGCGGTCAGTGATGGTCTCAAGCCGCTGAACATCTTTTTCTATTTCAGACACGGTTTCATTATCAAGCCCCTTTAGTTTAAGAAGTTCAATCCATGCGATCATCGAGGACAAAGGTGTTCCAAGCTGGTGAGCTGTTTCCTTGGCCATGCCGACCCAAACCTGGTTTTGTTCCGATTTCCTGGCATAACTGAAAAGCAGGTAGGCGATGAACAGGAAAACTGTGATCACGGCGAACTGAACATACGGATAGTACTGAAGCTGACGCAACAGGAATGAGTCTTCAAAATAGATCAGGTGAATACCTGTATTTGCAAGATTCACCTGGATCGGAGGGTTGTGGGAAGCCATGGAATTGAGTGTTGCCTCAACAAAGGCGGGATTTTCCATATTTCTACCGGGAATATTGCCATAGCTCGTCCAGTTCTTACCCGTGCTGTCGGTAATGATAACCGGAACTGAAGCTGAATTAAGTACCACTTCTGAGAAAAATGACTGGACGAGGTTGTCAATTACCTTCTTGAGTTCGGTAAAGATATTTGAATCGGTATAATAAAGGTACAGTTTCTTGTCCCTGTAATATTTAACTATAATTGGCGAATATTTGGTAAAATCTTTTTTAAGCTTTCCATACAGTTTTGTGCCGACAAGTCCCACCAGCGAATCCTTTCCCTGTTTTATATTACGGGTAAAGCTTATAATACCCTCTTCATCGGTGATGATCACGGGGATAGTTGTATTGTTGGAAATGATCTCAAGGAAAAAATTCAGGTCTTCGTCGGAAGTGGCAGTAATTATCCTTCTCTGGGCTTCGGCAAGGGTAACAACCCTTCGCCTCTCCTCATCCTTTATTTGTTCGAAAAGCTTGTTAGTAACATTTACAAGGTCAGCCTTATGGTGGATGGCATCAGCCCAGATCTCAACGTTTTTACGCTCATCTTTCCTGATCTCGTTAACCAGGATGTTGGTATAATATAATGAGGCTGCCACGATGACTATTGCGATGGCAAAAAGGATCAGTTTCCAGCGTCTCTTCCTGAGGTAAATATCCACAATACGCTTTTTATATATAAACGCCGGGACGGCGGTTTTATTTTCAGGAAACCAAGGGGTTAAACGTATTTTTCGCCTTTTTCAAGCCTGACATCATTCACGAATTGCCTTATCTGCTGTTCATCAGCTTTGCGGCAAACCAGGAGAACGTTGTCTGATTCCACAATGATGTATTCATTAAGGCCTTCAAGTATAACAACTTTATCGTTGGGCATATTCACGATGCAATTTGTGGAATCGTAAAGTATAACGTTTTTTCCTACAACGGCGTTTGAGTGCTTGTCCTTTGGGCGGTTCTCATAAAGTGAACCCCAGGTGCCGAGGTCCGACCAGCCGAAATCCGCAGCAAGCAGGTAAACATTGCTGGCTTTTTCCATGATTCCGTAGTCGATGGAGATACTTTTACAAACCGTATAGGTTTCCCTGATGAAAGCTTTTTCCCTGGATGTTTTAAACAAGTTTGCGCCTTTTTTAAACAGGATATCTACTTCGGGCAGGTGTTCTTCGAAGGCTTTCATAATGCTTTTCACAGACCAGACGAAGATCCCTGAATTCCAGAGAAAATCCCCGCACTTCAGGAAGGTGACGGCAAGTTCCAGATTCGGCTTTTCTGTGAATGTCTTTACTTTCCTGATCTGTGGATTTTTGGGATAGACCTTGCTTTCGTTGAATTGTATGTACCCGTAACCCGTGTCGGGCCTGCTGGGTTTGATCCCGAGGGTCAGCAGCCACTCATGTTCCGAGCATGCTTCAAGCGCTGATTTGATATTCCTGATAAAAATGTCCTCCTTAAGGATGATATGATCAGAAGGGGCCACAACGATCCTGGCATCCGGATCACGCAGGAGAATCCGGTGGTTGGCATAAGCAATACATGGTGCGGTGTTCCTTCGTGAAGGTTCAAGCAGGATCTGGTCGGGGATCATATCGGGTATCTGAAGCCTCACGAGGTCAAAATAAATCTCATTGGTCACCACGTAAATGTTTTCCCTGGGACAGATTTTTTTGAACCGTCTGAAAGTTTGCTGAATCAGGGTTTCGCCGGTCCCGAGAATGTCAATGAATTGCTTGGGATGGCTGGTCCTGCTCATGGGCCAGAAGCGAGCGCCGATGCCTCCGGCCATGATCACGCAAAAATTATGCTTTGATTTTGTCATATCACTTTGGACTATTCTCCTGCAAACATAACCATTAATCCGAGGAATTACAATATTTTTCCTCAGGGAGGGGCATGACCTGCAGAACCTGGGCTTCGGGGCTGAAAAGGTACATCCTGCGTGTTTTTACGCACATGCAGCGGTATCGTTTCCTCAACCTGTCCAATTTTTTAAACATCCTCCCTGAACTGGTCGTGAACAATTCCCCTTCTGGGAGTTCGGTGATGCGGATATGGTCCCCGGGAGGGTCGAAAGCCTGCAGCAACCTTTGCAATTGGCTGTCGGAGGAAGCCGAAGCTTTGGGATCACCGAAATAGGACACCAGAGCTTTTTCAATTTCAGGCGGATAAATGTTCATGCTTATAAACGGTTGCATGAGTTCTGTGAACCGTTTTTTCCATTCTTTCCCGTGTGGTCTTGGCCTGTGTTTCCTTACCAGTAAAAAATTCGCTTTTTCGGTATCCAGGTAAACAAAGAAATGGGCTATTTCGTGCACCAGGGTGAGCAGGAATGAATAAGGATTGAGGTCCCCGTTTACGGTGATTCTGGGCAAATTGCCTTTCACGGCAGGGCGAAAATCACCTGTCTTGGTTGAACGCTTTCTTGCTATCCTGAAATCCAGGCTATGGCCCTGCAAGCTGACGATGAGCATGTCCATGGCATTCCCGGGGATGAAACCCCTGAAAATCTCCTCGATTTTTTCGGGGGTTAAACGGTCGCGATGACGGGAGGAATACTCAGATAGCCGAACGAAGGGCAGTTGCAATTTTTCGGATGTTTTTGTTTAGGACGGGATGGGTATTGATGTGAGGAACATGAAATCATCACAAGTATAAGCATCCCTGCAAAAATCAATAAAAAACACCTTCGTATCAAAACTTTCGGCTTAGAGTTATCAACAGGTTAAATATACCAGGTTTTCCATTAAAACGTTATTTTTGATAAAAATGGTATCTTAGCACGGTATTTATGTTGAGACCTGTTTCGACCATCGGAAGTTATGTGCTGCTTATGCGGCGTGTCTTCACCAAGCCACAGAAAGGCAGGCTTTTCTGGCATCAGCTCCTGTTTGAGATAGACCAGCTTGGAGTTGATTCCATCGGCATAGTTGCATTCATCTCAATGTTCATGGGGGCTGTTGTTGCAATCCAGACGGCTTATAATATCGACAACCCGTTTATTCCCATGTCAATGGTCGGCTGGACCACAAGGCAGTCAATAATTCTTGAGTTTTCTCCCACAGTGATCAGCCTTATCCTGGCAGGGAAAGTCGGATCCCGGATTGCATCGCAGATCGGCACCATGAGAGTAACCGAGCAGATCGATGCCCTGGAAATCATGGGAGTGAATTCCGCCAATTACCTTATATTGCCCAAAGTTGTTGCTTCGGTCATGATCAACCCGGTGCTCATCGTTTTCAGCATGTGGCTGGGCATCATCGGAGGCTGGGCCGCGATGATCTTTTCGAAGCTGGTGAGTCTTCACGATTATATTCAAGGAATACGGATTGATTTTCAGGCGTATATAATTTTTTATGCCCTGACCAAAACCATTTTTTTTGCATTCATTATTTCCACAGTTTCAGGGTATTTTGGTTACCAGACGCAGGGCGGGGCTTTAGAGGTGGGCCAAGCCAGCACTAAAGCAGTTGTAGTCAGCAGCATCGTCGTCATCCTTTTCAACCTTGTACTTACTCAACTCCTGCTGGGATGATAGAAGCCCGGAATATCAATAAATTTTTCGGAGATAATAATATTCTCCATGATGTCTCCTGTAAATTCCACCCGGGAAAGACCAACCTGATCATCGGACAGAGCGGATCAGGAAAAACCGTTCTGATGAAGTGCCTGGTTGGGTTGTATGAGGTCGACAGCGGGCAGGTTTTTTATGACGGAAGGAATTTTTCGGCTATGAATATTGGTCAGAGAAAGGAAATCAGGCAGGAGCTTGGCATGCTTTTCCAGGGTGCCGCGCTGTTCGATTCGATGAGTGTCGAGGAAAATGTAATGTTTCCTTTGAATATGTTCACAAGAAAGTCCACAGATGAAAAACTCGACAGGGTAAATTTTGTGCTGAAAAGAGTGAATCTCGAGAATAAAAACAAGCTTACCACCTCGGAGCTCAGCGGAGGAATGAAAAAACGAGTGGCTATTGCCAGGGCTATCGTAATGAATCCCAAATATTTATTCTGTGATGAACCTAATTCAGGCCTGGATCCGGTAACTTCCAACCTGATCGACCTGCTGATACAGGAACTTACCTATGAATACGGAATCACTACCATCGTTAACACCCACGATATGAATTCTGTATTGTCGATCGGAGATTCCATTGAATTCATTTACCAGGGAAAGATCTGGTGGTCGGGCAATAAGGAAGAGATCCTGCACAATGGCAATAAAGAACTGAATGAATTTGTATTTGGCACAGAATTAACCAAAAGGCTGAGAAAATGAATTTTTTTGATGTGCTCATTTCCGGCTTTATAGCCCTGTTTATAATCAATGGCTTCAGGAAAGGATTTATTATCAGCCTTGCAACCCTGGCTGCTCTTATACTTGGCATCTATCTTGCCGTGCATTTCTCAAATTTCATACAGGATATTTTACAGAGGAATTTTCATCCCTCCCGCACCTGGCTTCCAATCATTTCTTTTATTCTCACTTTTGTGGTCGTGGTGTTCCTGGTGCTGATCGTGGCAAAGATTGCAGAGAAGGTGATGGATGTGGTAGGTATGGGTTTCATCAACAAACTGGCAGGAGCATTGCTCGGGCTTGTCAAAGGAGCGGTTTTTGCCAGCATTATCCTGTTTATCGTTTTCAGCATTGATAAGAATAAAAAATGGATCACAGAGGATGACCGTAAAGGGTCTTACACCATGGGTACTGTTGAAAAGATATTTCCCGGGATAATCTCGGTTCTGGGATCAAACATTCATTTTCCCCTGATGAACCGGGAAGAAAAACCGGGCGATAAAAAATAAATAAACCGGGATTAACCGGAGGGTCAAGCCCTGAATTTATATTCCGCGCAAAAGCGGAGGGAAAATTAGCGGGAGAGATTAAAGTTTCGAAAGATTTTAATCCAGGATTGCCTTGATCCCCGGCAATACTTTCCCTTCGATATATTCAAGCATTGCTCCGCCACCGGTTGAAACATAACTGACTTTTCCGCCCAGTTCATATTTATTGATGGCTGCAACCGAGTCACCTCCGCCAATCAGGGAGAAGGATCCGTTTGCGGTTGCTTCTGCAATTGCCAGCGCAATGCTTTTGGTACCTTCTTCATAATTATTCATCTCGAAAACTCCCATCGGGCCGTTCCAAAGGATTGTGGAAGATTTTTCGATGACATGTTTGAATTTTTGGATCGAGGACGGGCCTATATCGAGGCCAAGCCAGGGTAATGGAATATCGTAAGCGCTCGAAAGCTTTTTATTTGCATCATTGGAAAAGGCATCTGCAATAATGGCATCAGGCGGAATGTAAAGATTGACACCGAGAGCCTTGGCCCCTTCGATGATGTTCTTTGCAAGTTCTACGTATTCATCCTCCACCAGGGAAGCGCCAGTTTCGCCTCCCAGGGCCCTGATAAACGTGAACATCATCCCTCCTCCTATGATCAGGTTATCGACCTTGTCCATCAGGTGATTGATGATCTCGATCTTGGTTGAAACCTTTGCTCCGCCCAGAATTGCAGTAAACGGACGATTTGCATCTTTCATGCATTTATCGAGGTTCATGATCTCGCTGCCCATCACATACCCGAACATTTTGGTTTCGGGGAAGAATTTTGCAATGATGGCTGTTGAAGCATGGGCACGGTGGGCTGTGCCGAAAGCATCATTTACATACATATCGCCAAATTTAGCCAGTTTGCCTGCGAAAGCTTCGTCTCCCTTTTCCTCTTCCTTATAAAAGCGGAGATTTTCAAGGAGAAGAACATCACCGGGCTTCAGGGCTGACGAAAGGGATATGGCTGACTGACCGATGCAATCATCGGCAAACTGAACAGGACGTCCCAGTTTTGATGATAAGTAGGGGACCAGATGTTTCAAAGAAAATTTTTCCTCGGGGCCACCTTTCGGCCTTCCAAGGTGGGACATCAGGATGACCGATCCGCCTCCGTCGAGTATCTTGTTAATAGTGGGAATTGTTGCGTCAATCCTGTTCGTGTCGGTTATATTGTACTGAGCATCCAGGGGCACATTGAAATCGACCCTGATCAGAGCTCTTTTACCTGCAAAACTGAAATCATCAATGGTTTTCATAAAAGTTGTTTATAAACTCCCGCAAAATTAAAATTTTTAAGCGGCACAAAACATATCTTTTTAATTTTACCCTGAATTTCAATGATCTCAACATGCAGGATTTAAGAGTAGCTTACATACAAACAGATCTTGGCTGGGAGGATAAAGCGCAAAACCTGAAACGCTTTGATGAACATTTAGTCAGGGTGAATGAGGATGTTGACCTGATTATACTGCCCGAAATGTTCAATACCGGTTTTTCGATCAATCCTGAACGATTTGCCGAACAAATGAGCGGAGAAGGAGTGGGTTATCTTTTAAAAAAAGCAGAGAACTTTAATGCGGTGATGATGGGCAGCCTGCTTATCAGGACCCGCGAAGGGTTTGTAAACAGGCTTGTGGTTGCGCATCCCGGGGGCAAACTGGAAACCTACGATAAAAGACATCTTTTTCGATTAAGCGAAGAATACAGGATCATCAGGGGAGGGGATAAAAGGCTGGTCATCAAAATCAAGGACTGGAAGATCCGTCCGCTGGTATGTTATGACCTGAGGTTCCCCGTCTGGAGCAAGAATACTTATAAAAACGGGAAGTACGAATTTGATCTCCTGATTTATATCGCCAACTGGCCCGAAGTGCGCTCCGCCGTGTGGAAAACCCTGCTGGCAGCACGTGCTATGGAAAACCAGGTTTATTGTATCGGAGTCAACAGGGTAGGAGAAGACGGGAATGGGATATCCTATTCGGGCGATTCATTGGTTGTTGATGGCAAAGGGAAAATACTGTCATCGATTCCTCCGGGGAAAGAAGGTGTGAAGATTGTGACACTTCCGGGTCAGGATCTTGAATTGTTCAGGGAATCCTTCACCCTGGGGATGGACTGGGACCGGTTTAACATAGAGATCTGAAGCAATGCCTCCGATATCCGCAGTAATAATAGCCAGAAACGAAGAAGACAAGATCAGGCGCTGCCTTGATTCGCTAAAACCCTTTGCAGCCGAGATCGTGGTTGTGGATTCCATTTCGACCGACCGCACAGCCGAGATCTGCACAAAGTATGGATGCAGGGTCATAAGCAGGGAGTTTGATGGATACGGGAAGCAGAAACAATTTGCCGTTGAACTGGCCGTGAACGACTGGGTCCTTTCGGTCGATGCGGATGAGGTTCTGGATCCCGGGCTTCAGCAGGAAATGAAAAAACTGGCTGAAGCCGGGGAACTCCCGTTCGATGCATACACCATACCGTTTTCGCTCGTATACCTGGGAAGAGTTTTAAAATACAGCGGGGTGGGGAAAGAATCACACCTGCGTTTGTTCAACAGGAAGAAAGGGAAGTTCACGACTTCGCCGGTTCATGAAGGCATAGAGACCAGCGGTACCATAGGTAAGCTGAAGCACCGCATCCTTCATTATTCCTACACTGACATCAGTCATCATATTGAAAAGATGAACATTTATACAAGCCGGGCGGCCGAAGAACTGGTAAAAAAAGGTAAACGGTATCCAAATCTTGCCATTGCCTGCAAGTTTCCGTTTAGTTTCCTGACGTTTTATCTTATCAAAGGTGGAATTCTTGACGGATATCCTGGTTTTATATGGTCCTGGTTGTCGGCCATATATTCAACCCTGAAACTTGCAAAAACAAATGAACTTCTTAAAAACCAATGAATCTTCCCGAGATTATAATACCCCTCCTGTTCCTGCTGGTCCTAGTTTACCTGAACCTGGAATATAACCTGCTTATACCTGCCAGGAAAGGCCTTCCGGTGCTGATGTACCATAATATTTCAGATGGGCATGCCGACAGTTTGAACGTCCCGGCCGAAAAGCTTGAACTGCAATTTATGTACCTGAAGGAAAAAGGGTACAGCAGTTTATCATTGAAACAGCTATCAAGGATTATTGCAGAAGGAGGAAACCTGCCGAAAAGATCATTAATCCTGACCTTCGATGATGCTTTTGATAGTGTGGAAACCCTGCTTCTTCCGCTTTTAGAACGCTATAATTTCACTGCAGTTATATTTGTACCGGTAGCATTTATAGGAAAAACCAATATCTGGGACGACGGGAAGCTGCCTTTACTTTCGGCCGACTCGTTGCAAAAGATCTCCCGAAACCCGCATATTGAGATCGGCTTGCATTCTTTTCTCCATCGTTCTTACAATGAAATGGATCTTGACGATATGAGGGATGACCTTAAAAACTGCAGGCAAACACTGGAATATTACAAGATCCCTTACGTAAGCGCCCTGGCTTATCCCTATGGAGCTTATCCGAAGAAAGACCTGAATTTCAAAAAGGAAATGTTTAAGATGTTCAGGGAGACCGGGCTTGAATTTGCATTCAGGATCGGGAACCGAATCAATCCATTTCCTTTTAAAGAAAGATTTGAAATAAAGAGGATTGACATCAGGGGGACCGATCCGTTTTTTATTTTTAAAACCAAACTGAAAAAAGGCAGGGCGAAGGTCTTTGCCTGAAGTTTCATGAAAATATCCTTTGAAAATTTTTGCAGGTTCTGGTACTTGCTTGCACTGGCGGGACTGATTGCGATGCTTCCGTTTTCGAAGTATGTGATCAGCATGTCGGAAATGGTTCTTACCGTGACCTGGATTGTACAGAGGTATGATTATACCGGCCTGGTGAAATTTCTAAAATTGCATTCACCTTTAGCTGCGGCAGGATTGGCTTTGCCATATTCTTTTTACCTGGTTTTCAAAGGCATTGCGAAGGGGTTTGCAGATCTTTACCGGAATAAACCGGCGCTTGTATTTCTGTCACTATACCTGCTACACGTTGCCGGCCTCATCTTCACAACTGATTTTGATTATGCCATGAAGGACCTCAGGACCAAGGTCCCAATCTTGCTGATTCCTCTGTTCCTTGGGACTTCAAAACCTTTAGGAAGGAAAATATTCAATGCTTACCTGTTTCTTTTCCTGCTGGCCCTGGTCGTCGGAACGCTGATGTATTCATGGAAAATATATTACCTTGAATATGTTGACATACGGGATGTTTCAAGAAATGTTTCGCATATTATCCTTGGATTGGAGCTGGCCCTGGGTTTGTTTATCATGGCCTGGTATCTTTTAAGTAATTCATGCCCGGCCTGGGGGAAGATATTGTTCCTGCTTGTCCAGACCTGGTTTTTTGTTTACATTTTTTACAGCAGGTCATTTACGGGCCTGGCCGTTTTTGCCATTACCCTGATGATCCTGCTCCCCATTTTAGTTTTCAGGCAAAAACGGCCAGGCCTCAAGGTCCTCCTTGCTTCCGTTATGATACTTGTCACCCTGTCAGCATTTTTATACATACGGGGGATAGTAAAGGAGTTTTATACCATTCACCCCGTGGATAAGACCAGGCTCGACAGCCTTACTTCAAAAGGAAATCCATATACAAATAATATTAGCAGCGACCTCACCGAAAACGGGAACTACCTTTATCTTTACTGCCAGTTTGAAGAGATGAGAGAGGCCTGGAACAAACGAAGCCGGATAAGTTTTGACAGCGCCGGCATCAACGGCGAAAAAATAACTTTTACCCTGATTCGTTTCCTGACCTCTAAAAACTTTAGGAAAGATGCGGCCGGCGTCGATTCACTGTCCCCAAGCGAAATAAGGGCTATTGAAAGGGGAATCCCGAATTACCTTTTTCTTGATAAATTCAGTATGAAATCAAGGATATATGAATTTCTATGGGGTTACGAAATGTATAAACTAAGCGGGGACCCCAGTGGCTATACAATTATGCAGAGAATAGAGTTCTGGAAAGCTTCGATGGGTATCATCAGCGATTACTGGCTTACCGGGGTCGGCACCGGCGACATGAATGAAGCCTTTCAACAGCAGTATGTAAAAATGGATTCTAAACTCAAACCTGACCAGCGTTGGAGGTCGCACAACCAGTTCCTTTCTGTTTTCGTAGGTTTTGGAATACTCGGTTTCCTTTGGTTCCTGTGCACCCTGTTTTATCCCGCATGGAAGCTGAATGGGTTTACCGATTACTTTTTCCTGGTATTTTTCATCATCGGTATTTTGTCGATGATGACCGAAGACACACTGGAATCCCAGATGGGAGTGACCTTTTTCACCTTTTTCTATTGTTTCTTCTTGTTCGGGCGGAAAGAATATAACAGGATCTGAGAAAAGGGAATTACAAGGGTCAATAATACCATAAAGATGCCACGCACCCGGCATTCTGACTTTTTTAACAATATTGTTGCAACTGATGAATGATTCAGGGAAAAAAGACCGAGAGCTTAAACCCGGCAAAATTCAGACCGATTTTATAGCTGACAGGACCGCTTGGTATTATCTTTGAAGTATCTGATTTCTGGTAGTAACTGTAATAACTGGTATTCAGTGCTTCATATTTATAAAAAATCTCATACCCGAACTTCAGGTTTTTTGCTATTTTCATCTTGTAACCAACTCCGAGCATCAGGGCAAAAGCTCCGCTTCCCTGCTGGTAATAGGTTGTTGCATACCTTGTGCCCAGCCCGTATCCCAGGTAAATGTTTGCGAAGAAGGTATTATCGGTCCTTTTGAAATTATATCCCAGGTAACCATAGATAGGCCAGAACAATCCCTCTCTCCATTTCTCAACTCCGAGGCTCAGGCCAAGCATCCAGCGATTGTTGTACATGACCCCGTTAACGGTCTGCAGAGTTGCCACGATCTCATCATTCCTGATTTTTTTTGTGATGCCGTTATAAATGTCTGTATTAAATGATCCAATCCCCATCGAAACACCCAGTTCGGTTTTATTGAAGTACTTCAAGGTACCCGAAGCCGTGTCACTTTCCTGTGCTGTAACCCTTGAAAAAAGCACAAGAAAAACAGACGTTAGCAGGCTGAAACCAGTTTTGCCGATCATAGCAATTCAATTATTCCATAAAGGTAAAATAAAAAATAATTAACTTGCCCTGCCGTATTAAAAATCGAACTTCCCATCCTTATGCCAGGCAGTCAGAAAAAGTGGTTCTTTATTATTAATCCAAATGCAGGCAGCAGGAAAGGAATTCGCGACTGGCCTAAGATATCAAAGCTGATCAGGGAGTCGGGCATTCCAAATGAAACCCAACTGACAACCCACCGCGGCCATGCCATTGACCTTGCCATCGATTGCCTTGAACAAGGCTATCGCAGGATCGCCGTGGTCGGAGGGGACGGAACTCTGAATGAAGTTTTGAATGGGATCATCCTCCAGAAAGCAGCTGATCCTAAAGAAGTCCTTTTAGGGATGATACCTGTGGGAACCGGCAACGACTGGTGCAGATCATTTAATATCCCCTTTGATTATAAAAAAGCCCTGGCTGTTTTGATGCAGGAAAAACTCTTTGTACAGGATGTCGGCAAAGTAACCCATTATTACCATAGCAAGCCTGAAGTCAGGTATTTCATGAATGTTGCCGGCATGGGTTATGACGCCCTGGTGAACAAGAAGACCAATATGTCGAAGGACAAAGGCAGGGGAGGTCCCCTCACTTATTTTTACTTTGTCTTTGCCAGCCTCTTCCAGTACAGGTTCATGGAAGCCGTGATCGAAGTTGACGGAGAAACGGTCTTTAAAGGCGAGATCTTTTCAATGAATGTAGGGATATGTAAATATAACGGAGGGGGAATGATGCAGGTTCCTTTTGCCATTCCCGATGATGGGCTTCTCGATGTAACACTTATCAAGAAAGCGCCAAAATACATGGTTATACAGCATGTGCGCAAACTGTATGATGGTTCTCTTGTGAACCTGCCAATAGTGAAAACTTTCAAGGGAAAAGAGATCAGGATACGCTCAACAGACCGGATCTATCTCGAAACAGACGGTGAATCACTGGGGCACACCCCCTTTACATTTGAAATAATTCCTTTGGGAATAAGAACCGTTGTAGGCTAGATCTCAGGCATTGACAGGGTCGGCCCAGTCGTCATTATCTTTTATCAGTTTTACAAGCTCCTCCACAGCATCGCTCTCCGGTACATTTTTTCGCACAGCTTCACGGCCCTTGTATAGGATAACCTTTCCTCTGGCTCCTCCAACATACCCGTAATCTGCATCGGCCATTTCACCGGGACCATTCACGATACATCCCATCACTGCAATCTTCAGGCCTTTGAGATGGGCAGTGGCTGATTTCACTTGTTCCAGGGTTTCCTGTATGTTGAACAAGGTGCGTGCACAAGAGGGACAGGAAATAAATTCAGTGCGAGTGATCCTGACACCAGTGGCCTGGAGTATTCCATAAGCAACAGGGATCTCGAATTCAGGATCCTCGGTTATCGAGACCCGGATAGTGTCTCCAATGCCATCGGCCAGCAGGCTGCCGATGCCGACCGCAGACTTCAGGCGCCCGTCTTCGCCAGCGCCGGCTTCAGTCACACCCAGATGTATGGGATAATCCATGCCGGCTGCCTTCATCTTTTTAGCCAGCAGGCGGTTCGAACGTATCATTACCCGGGTGTTGCTGGCCTTGAGTGAAAGCACCAGGTTGATGAAACCATAATGCTCACAGATCCTTGCAAATTCCAGGGCAGATTCAACCATTCCTTCAGGGCTGTCGCCAAACCTTGTTCTGGTCCGTTCGGATAAGGATCCATGGTTTACCCCGATCCTGATCGCAGTGCCGTTTTCATTGCAGATCCTGAGCAGGGGAGCAAGCCGTTCGGAAATGATCTCGAGTTCGTTGGTATAATTGGCGTCGTTCAACCAGAAAAAAGGATCGGCCTGATGTCTTTTTTTATCAATATAATTTCCGGGGTTTATCCTTACTTTTTCAACAATGCGGGCGGCAAGCTCGGCAATGGCGGGGTTAAAATGTACGTCAGCAATCAGAGGAGTGTCGAATCCTTCTTTCCTGAGTTTAGCCCGGATAAGCTTCAGGTTTTCAGTTTCTTTCATCCCTGGTACCGAAATACGCACATATTCGCAACCTGCTTCAATCATCCTGATCGACTGCTTCACCGTGGATTCGGTGTCAAGGGTGTCCGTATTGGTCATAGACTGCACCCGTACAGGGTAATTACCTCCCATAGGAACACCTCCGATGTCGACAACACGGGTACGGAACCGTTGATAAAGTGGAGCAGACATGGAACAAAGATAAGGAAATGGTGAAATGGTGAAATAATGAAAAAGTGAAATGGTGATAATAGATTGAATCAGATTATATTAAAACTCATTTTCGGAACGGTTGATCTTTAAAAACATAGAATTTACTAACATTTTCGCTACCTCCCTACCGGAGACCTTTTACCCTGGGCTTCCCGGCAACAAAATCTTTCAGGTAGTATGGTTCAAAAAAAGCAAGATTCTCAAAAGCCCCAAGCCGTAACTTTTCCATTGCAAGGGGATAGAGAAAACGGGCTGAAAGCCTGAAATCATCAATAAAAACTGCATTTTTGTGCTGTCCCAGCAGGGGCTTGCATTTTAACGCACCTTCACCAGCAAAAACCACTTTACCTGAATCAAGCAAAGCACTGAATGAACCAGGTATTATAATTTCCGCTGAAACAGGCTGTACCTCATTCAGCATGACGTCATAGACTGCAGTGTAGACTTCCATTCTCCTGGCCTCAAGCATGGGACAAAGAAAGGCTCCCCTGGCTTCATCAAGTAAACTCATGCCCCGGGCGAGGGATTTCAGTGTCGGGACGGCAATCAGTGGTTTGTCAAGGGAATAGCAAAAACCCTTGGCTGCAGCAACTCCTATCCTTAAACCGGTATAGGATCCGGGTCCCATGCTCACCGCAATGGCGCCCAATTCATTCAAGTCAAGACTGGCCTCATCAACTACCTCTCTTATCATGCCGGTGAGCCGGGATGAATGTGCATTGGTTGTTTCAGATTCCCTGAAACTCAGGATCAAACCATCATGCCCAATGGCAACGGAACAAACCTTTGAGGAAGTTTCAAGACAAAGGACCGGGCCCATCGGCTATTTTTCCTTTTCAAAAAGATCTTTCTTATCGACCTTCTTCACCTTATCACCTTCCTTAAGTGTTTTGGAGACCAGTGAATAAGGGGCAGTGATTACTTCTTCGGATTCTTTGAGGCCCGAAAGGATCTGGATATTGGTATTGTCCTGGATCCCGGTTTTTACATCTATTTTCTTTGCCTTCCCATCGACAATCACAAATACACATTCCTTTACTTCGTCAGATTTTTTCTTGGTGCTGACATATGTGATTTTTTCATCCCCGTTGTCGCGGGTCTTCTGGGTTTTTTCATTCAGCTTGTTAAGGCTGTCCTGGGCAACCCTGGTGGTTACGGCCTGGATAGGCACTGAAAGAGTGTTAACAGCTGTTTCCGTCTGGATTTCGACGGTGCATGACATGCCCGGGCGGAAAGGCGAGTAATCAGGTCTTTTAGGATCAAGAAGATCCTGGTAAGCTTCTTTCATGAGATGGATCTTTACATTGAAATTGGTTACCTGGTCAACGCTGACGCCCGTGGTGTTTGCCGAAGTGGCAATTTCAGTGACAAGACCTTTGAATTTCCTGTTAAGGTAGGCATCAACTTCAATCAGGGCGGTATCCCCCATTTTAACCCTTACGATATCGTTTTCGTTCACTTCGACAAGGGCTTCCATTTCATTCAGGTTAGCGATACGCATGATCTCGGTGCCACTTGAAAATTGCGAAGCCCCGGTAACACGTTCGCCTTTCAGAACGCTGAGCTTTGAAACGGTGCCGTCGTTCGGCGAATAGATCGCGGTGCGGGTGAGGTCCTGGTTGGCATGTTTCAGTGCAGCTTCAGAATTCTTGACCATGTATTCCGATGCGCTGATATCCTGTTCGCCTGCCGTTACCTGTGCCTGGGCGACCTGGAAAGAAGCTTTGCTTTGGTCGTATTCGGCTTTTGAAATTACACCTTGCTGGAATAGCTTCTCCTGCCTTTCAAAAGTCAGCCTTGCATTTTCATATGTGGCCTTAGCCTGCGCCAGCCTGGCTTTTGCATTGGCCAGGTTAGCTTTCTGGGTGTTCAGCGAAGCTTCAGTCTGATCCACGGCAGAAATATAGATCTCCGGGTCAATTTTAGCGAGAAGATCTCCTTGTTTTACCTGTTCGCCTTCTTTGACGAGAAGCTCAACCACCTCGCCCGAGATATACGGACTTATCTTGATATCCTTTTCGGGCTGGATCTTCCCGTTTGAAGATACTGTCTGGATAATGGTCCTTTTCGTCACCTTTTCAACGGCTACTTTCTGGGCGTCATTGCCTTTTCCTTTTATTACGGCAACTGTCACAATTACCGCTACAACGGCAACCGCCGCGATGATGATCCATAATTTTTTCCCGGATTTTTTTGAGCTCATGCAAGAAGTATTTTAAAGTGATTTGCCTGTTGGCGATTACTCCTGGATCTTTATGGGATTCCCCATATAGAAGTCCAGGATGGTAGTTTTGAAAATAAAATCATATTTGGCCTGAAGCAGGTCGGACTGCGCTTTTGTCAGGTCTTTTTTACTCATGTTATAATCATAGGATGTCATAAGCCCTACATCGAATTTCTGCTGGGCGTATTTAAAGGATTCCGACTGGGCAGCTACCTTATCAAGAGATGCATTGTATTTCTGCAGTGAAGCAACTGCATCAGCATACGCCTGTTCTATAAGTTTCCTCAGAGACCGCTTCTGGATGTCAAGGTCAAGTTCAGCCTGGTATTTTGATATTTTCGCCTGTGTGATGTTGGTACGGCCCTGCCATCCGTTAAAAATTGGGATGCTCAGGCTGAATCCGACGCTTTGGTTGTTATTTGTCTTCAACTGGTCGCTGAAGGACTTCACCCTTGTTGCATAATTGACCTCGGGAAAAAGAACCGGGTCCTTCGATTTCTGTGTAATCCCGACCACGGCCCAGGTTGTGTCTGGTGGTACGTTGGGGTCAATTTCCTTTGCAGCACCTGAATAACCCGTGCCCCAGGATCCGCTGACGGAGAGTGTGGGGGTAATAATCCCTCTGGCTATGGCCAGGCGTTTCTGCGCTGCATCAACCCTCAGTTCCGCTGCCCTGATCTCGGGACGGGTTTTAAGGGCATGATCATAGATGATATCGGGAGTAACCGGCTGCGTTGGTGCTTCAACTGATTTAAGGTTAGGTTTCTCAACACGGAAATCCTTGGTTACTGGCAGGTCGATGAGCTGTTCAAGCGAGAGGTATGAGATGTTCAGTGTGTTCTGGGCCTGCACCTGGGCAAGTTCTTCATCAGCTTTCTGGGCCTGTATGTTCAGGAGATCACCCCTGGCTGATGAACCCGCTTCCACCATTTTCTGGATACGGTCGACCTGCTGTTTGGTGATATCGAGCTGCTGAACAGCAACATCAAGCAATTCGGCATTGAAGAGGATGTCAAGGTAATATCCGGCAACTGATAATGAGATGCTGTTTTTGAGCACATCCAGATCATATTTGCCGGCGAGTACCATGATCTGGTTTTGTTTCACGGTATTCATCTTCTGCAAACCGTTAAAAAGGACCATGTTGCTGGAGATATAAAAATTATTCGACCTCACCGTAGTGGTGGCGAATGTATTCGTGTACTGGTCTATGGTCTGGCCGAAATTCCAGTAATTCGTGCCATTGGCATTCAGGTTGGGCAATAAGCCCAGGGCGCTTTGGACCAGGTTGGCTTTGTAAGATTCTACCGACTGTACCTGTTTTTGAATATCCAGGTTATTCTCAAGGGCATAATTGATGCAGTCTTCCAGCGTCCATATCTTCTGGGGCATGGCTTTGATCGTAAACAGCATTAAAACAGCCAGAACAGTAATTCCCGGATTAAAAATTTTCATTACCCGCATTGCAATTCGATTTTATGTTAAGCAGAATTTGGGAGCTTCAAAATTAGATAATTTCCCCTGAATGGTACATTAAGACGAGGAATTAAGACAAAGGTTACAAATAGGCTTGCCCATAAAAAAAAGTTTTTATCTTTGCAGTTCAGATTTTTATATAGAAGATGAGAAGATATTTCGCTGCACATACCGGCTTCTTCTTCAGGGCTGTTTTACTGATTCCGTTCTTTTTGTTTTTTTATGGATTTACCCTTAAGGTTGCCGCCCAGGAAAATGTAAATCTGGTTCCGGCCCGTGACAGCGTTTTAGCAGCAAATGAACACAAGGAGAATAAAACCGGGAAATTCAATGCCGGTGACATGATCATGGAACATGTGGTTGATAACCATGACTGGCATATTCTCGAGGCCGGCAATTTTGAACTGAGCATTCCGCTTCCTGTTATCCTTTATTATGAAGGAAAGATCTACACATTCTGCTCATCAAAGTTCCATAATGAAGAGCGTTCGTACATGGGGTTCAGCCTTCCTCTTGAAGGACCTGATAAAGGGAAGATTATCAGGACGCATGCTTCGTCAGGGGATCCAAAAGTGTATGATTTTTCAATTACCAAAACGGTACTTGCAATCATAATCAGCGCCTTACTGATGTTATGGATTTTTATCTCAGTTGCCAGGACTTACTCACGCAACCACAACAAGGCACCAACAGGCATGCAGTCCCTGCTTGAACCCATTATCATTTTTATTCGCGACGATATTGCGAAGAGTTCCATCGGGGAGAAGAAGTATCAAAAATACATGCCGTACCTGCTGACGGTCTTTTTCTTCATATTCCTCAACAACATCCTGGGGCTGATCCCGATCTTCCCGGGAGGCGCCAATGTTACAGGTAACATTGCTGTGACCATGGTCATGGCTGTTTTTACTTTCATCCTGACTACGGTAAGCGGTAACAGGCATTACTGGGTTGATATTGTTAACACCCCGGGTGTGCCCTGGTGGCTTAAACTTCCCGTACCCCTCATGCCGGTCGTTGAGATCATCGGGATCATCACAAAGCCGTTTGTGCTGATGGTTCGTCTTTTTGCCAACATTACAGCGGGCCATATCATTGCACTGGGTTTTGTAAGCCTGATATTCATATTCGGTGCCATGAATGCGGCGCTGGGGTATGGCGTTTCGTTGGTATCAGTGGCGTTCATGATCTTCATGAACCTGCTGGAACTTTTGGTGGCTTTCATCCAGGCCTATGTTTTCACCCTGTTGTCAGCGCTTTATTTCGGGCTGGCCACGATTGAACCGGAACACCATTAGGTCGAAAAGTCGTTATGGCGATATCACGATACAATAGGAGAAAGGAAAACTGATTATCAAGACATTACGCCATATCGACTTAACGAAAAACAGGAATTAAATTGAGATAAATTCTAGTAGTAACCCTTAATACAAACAACATGACTCTTTTAGCAATTATTCTTCAGGTCGCTGCGAACCTGGTTCCTATCGCAAAGATGGGAGCCGGTTTGGGTGCAGGGATAGCAGTTATCGGTGCAGGTATCGGTATCGGTAAGATCGGGGGCAGCGCCCTCGAATCCATTGCCCGGCAGCCGGAAGCAGTAGGCGATATCCGGTCAAACATGATCATCGCTGCAGCTCTCGTCGAAGGAGTAGCATTTTTTGCTATCGTCGTTTGCCTGCTGATCCTTTTCATCTAGCGGAAACGTCAGGATTTTGAAAGCATGACGGTTGGTCATGCCTTCAAAATCCTTAATCAAAAAAAGAACACATTATGGAACTGATTACCCCCGGATTGGGCCTTATTTTCTGGATGACTCTTGTCTTCCTGGCGCTGCTTTTACTGTTGAAGAAATTTGCCTGGACCCCGATTCTCAAAGCCTTGAAAGACCGTGAGGATGCGATAACCGACGCGTTGTCATCCGCCGATAAGGCGAAGGAAGAAATGAAGCAATTGAAGTTCAGCAACGAGCAACTTCTGGCCGAGGCCAAGAATGAAAGGGATAGCATCCTCAACGAGGCCAGGAAAATCAAGGAAAAGATCATCGAGGAAGCACGTGTGAAAGCCAGCGAGGAAGCCGGTCATATCACGGCCAGCGCACTTGAAAATATCAGGAACGAGAAAATGGCTGCCCTGACTGAACTCAAGAATGAAGTGGGACTACTTTCGATAGAGATCGCGAAAAAGATCCTGAAGAGGGAACTGGCGGATCCCAAAAAACAGGAAGAATTTGCACGCCAGCTCCTGGATGATATTAACCTGAATTAAACGAGATGAACGTTACCCTCATCGCCGAACGTTACGCAAAGGCCCTTTTCGAAATGGCCCTGGAAAAGAATGTCCTTGAAGATGTCAACAAGGATGTTCTTCATCTTGCACTTATCCTGCAGGAGAACAGGTCTCTCAGGCTTTTCCTCAGGGCGCCCATCATAAACCCCGGGAAAAAACGCAATGTGATGGATGAAATTCTCAGGGGTTTCAACCCGGTAACGACAACGTTTATCAACCTGCTCATTGCAAAAAGGCGTGAAAGGACCATCCCCGAAATCGCCGCCCAGTTCATTGAACAGTATAACAGGTACAAGAATATTGTCATTCTCAAGGTTGTAAGTGCCGTTCCCATGAACGGGACGCTTAGGAACAAGCTTACTTCCATGATGGCAGGGTTTACCGGCGCCAATATCAGGATCAATGAGGAAGTTGATGCATCGGTGATCGGTGGTTTTGTGCTGAGCTGGGACGACAAACAATATGATGCCAGCATCCTGAAACAGCTTGAGAGATTGAAAAAGGGTGTGGCAAGGATTAATTTATACGTAAAAGGAATAGACCATGGCAGACATTAAACCCGCTGAAGTTACCGCGATTCTGCGCAGGGAGCTTGCAGGTTATGTGAACGTGACCGAACTGGAAGAAGTAGGCACAGTGCTTACCGTCGGTGACGGGATCGCAAGAATTTACGGAATGAACAATGTTGGTTCCGGTGAACTTATAGAGTTTGAAAAGAACGGGGTTCTCGGTATCGCCCTGAACCTTGAGGAAGACAATGTGGGCGCGGTTATCCTCGGGGAATATTCCGATATCAAGGAAGGCGACAAGGTCAAGCGCACACGAAGGATTGCTTCCATCAATGTTGGAGAAGGGTTGCTTGGCAGGGTCATTAACACGCTTGGCCAGCCAATCGACGGGAAAGGCGATATAAAAGGTGAACTTTACCAGATGCCGCTCGAGCGGAAAGCTCCGGGGGTTATCTACCGCCAGCCTGTGAACCAGCCCCTGCAGACAGGTATCAAGGCCATCGATGCGATGATCCCTATCGGTCGCGGACAGCGCGAACTCATTATAGGAGACCGCCAGACCGGTAAAACGGCCATTGCAATCGACACCATCATCAACCAGAAACATTTTTACGATCAGGGTGAACCGGTTTATTGCATCTATGTTGCTGTTGGCCAGAAAGGTTCAACTGTTGCCAATATTGTAAAAATACTAGATGACAAAGGCGCGCTTCCATACACTGTGATAGTCACTGCTACCGCTTCAGATCCGGCTGCCATGCAGTTTTACGCACCTTTCGCAGGAGCTTCGATTGGTGAATTTTTCCGTGATACCGGTCGTCCGGCACTCGTGATCTATGACGACCTGTCGAAACAGGCTGTCTCGTACCGGGAAGTATCTCTGCTGCTTCGCCGTCCTCCCGGTCGCGAGGCCTATCCTGGTGACGTGTTCTACCTGCATTCAAGGCTGCTGGAACGTGCCGCAAGGATTATCTCTGCGGATGACATTGCGAAAAACATGAACGACCTGCCCGAATCGATCAGGCATATGGTAAAGGGCGGAGGTTCGCTTACCGCTTTGCCTATCATCGAAACCCAGGCAGGTGACGTTTCTGCTTACATCCCCACGAATGTAATCTCCATCACCGACGGTCAGATCTTTCTTGAAACCGGTTTGTTCAACGCCGGTATCCGCCCTGCAATAAACGTAGGAATTTCGGTATCCAGGGTCGGGGGCAATGCACAGATCAAATCAATGAAGAAGATCGCCGGCACCCTTAAGCTTGACCAGGCAGAATTCAGGGAACTCGAAGCATTTGCCAAGTTCGGTTCCGATCTTGACCCTGCAACCAAACAGGTCATTGAAAAAGGTGCCAGGAATGTGGAAATCCTGAAGCAGTCACAGTATTCCCCGATGCATGTGAGCCAGCAGATCGCCATAATTTTCTGCGGAACCAGGAACCTTTTAAGGAATATTCCTGCCCGCAGTGTTGCTAACTTTGAAGTGGAGTTTTTGCATCACATGGAAACCATGCATAAGGATGTACTCGATAACCTTGGGAAAGGCCTTTTGAAAGATGAGGACCTTAAAGTGCTTGAACAGGCGGCAAAGGATATTTCAAAGAAATACGAAGAAAAGAAATAAGCTGAGCAATGGGTGGTCTTAAAGAAGTAAGGATACGGATTGCATCGGTGAAGTCGACCCAGCAGATCACCTCCGCCATGAAAATGGTGGCGGCATCCAAACTGAGGAAGGCCCAGAATTCCATTATCAAGCTCAGGCCATATGCGGCAAAGCTTAGGGAAATGCTGCAAAACCTGAGCGGGAGTATTGAAAATTCAGGAGAAAGCAAGTACTCTGAACAACGTGAGCCGGAAAAAATCCTCCTTATTGTAATAGCATCCAACAGGGGCCTTTGCGGGGCCTTCAACTCGAATATCATGAAGGCCACGGTTGCTCTGATCGCTGAGAAATATCAATCCCAGTTCAGCAGGGGCAGTGTGAGCATTATCACTGTCGGAAAGAGGGCCACGGAATACTTCACTAAAAGGAATTACAAAGTGGCGGCACATCATGATGAATTCTTTGACAATCTCACATTTGCGAACATCGCCCCGTTTGCCGAATCGCTGATGCAGGCGTTTGTAAAAAAAGAATTCGACAGGATCGAAATCGTTTACAACCAGTTCAAAAATGCAGCTGTTCAAAAACTGGTTACTGAACAGTTCCTGCCAATTGTCCAGGACTCCCTCACAGGGAAGAATGTAAAAACCATAGTGCCGGCCGATTACATTTTTGAACCGGACAAGGAAACCGTGGTAAGGGAGCTTATTCCAAAAACCCTGCGCATCCAGGTCTTCAAAGCTGTGCTGGATTCTTATGCCGCCGAGATGGGTGCCAGGATGACAGCCATGCAACAGGCAACTGATAATGCAAAAGACCTTCTCCGCAGCCTTAATATTTCCTACAATAAGGCAAGGCAGAACCAGATCACCAGTGAACTCATCGAGATTGTTTCGGGTGCGGAAGCACTCAAAGGATAAAAAGAATGTACAATGTACCATGTACGATGTACAAATGATGCGTGGAATTTACGATTTACACTTTTTTTTGAGCGCGTATGATTACAAAGAACGTTGAAAAAGCCTTGAACGAGCAGATCAAAAGGGAAGAAAATTCCTCCAGGCTTTATTTAGCCATGGCCTCCTGGGCCGAGCGTGCCGGGTACCCCGGTGCTGCCGACTGGCTGTATGTTCAGACAGAGGAAGAACGGCTTCATATGCTAAAGCTGGTGCATTATATCAATGACCGTGGAGGAAATGCTGCCATCCCGGCGCTTGAAGCCCCTAAAACCGGTTTCAAGACCCTGCTGGATGTGTTCCAGATCGTGTTGAAGCACGAGGAGTTTATTTCTGCCTCCATCAATGATCTCTATGCAGTCTGTATAACTGAAAAAGACTTTACCACTGCCAACTACCTGCAATGGTATATCAACGAACAGGTTGAGGAAGAAAGCACGGTACGCAGCATTCTTGACCAGATCAGGCTTGCAGGGACCGACAAGGGCGGATTGTTCATGATGGATAAGGAGTTCGGGACCAGGGCCCTGGCCAAACGTGCAGCTCTCGCAGCCGCAGGCGGTACAGGCCAGGCTACCTAGGGATTATTGTTCAAAGAGTTTCAAAAGTCTGTTATACCATGCTCTTCCGTAATTCCTGATCAGGGCCTGGTCAAGAAAACGGTACATCTGCACTTTTTCCCTGTATCCCTTTTCAACTGCTTTTTTGCAGATGGACCATTTATGATAGTTCAGTGCATCATGCCCACCCGGCATTTGCCTGATACGGATCGGGTAAAGGTGACAAGAAACAGGTTTGGGAAAAGGGATGGCTTTCTCCTGAAAAGCTTTTTCAATAGCACAACGGGCAATCCCGTTATCGAAGTAAACAAAAGCACATTCCCTTTCATTCACAAGAGGAGTCACATAATTTCCAGCGGCATCATAGTCAAATACACCCGACGACCCTGTAACCTGTTTTCCCCCGTAAAGCATGTAAGGAAAAATAAGATCAAGATAGTCTTCAAGGAGAGAAATTTCCAATTCCTCAAGCGGAGCACCTGCATCACCTTCCACGCAGCAAGCCCCCTTGCACGAATCCAGGTCACAGCAGAAAAAGCTGTCACGGATATCATCCGAAATGATCGTATTATCGAGATGGATCATTTGTTGTCTCCACGATTGCAACAATTCTTAACGGCGCTTCGCTTCCGCCTTTGATTTTCATCGGCAGGGCCACAATATACGCTCCGGTAGCAGGCAGTTCATCGAGATTGCACAGATTCTCATAAATGTTAACAGCGGCGGCAGTCAGGATCCTGTGCGTCTGAAAGTCCTTTGACTGCCCACAATCAATACTTGGAGTATCAAGGCCTATGGCATTCACCTTACAGTATTTTGTTATCCAGGTTGATGCTTCCTTTGACAGGCCGGGAAAATGAAGTTCAGCCACCCCCTCCGGGCCCTTTTTAACTGTGCCGGTATATTTTAAATGGTCGGACCAGTATTTTCCAAAACCGGTGTTAAGGATGATTATGGCTCCCTCGGGAATCTTTCCATGCTGATGTTCCCAATTGTTAACGTCGTCGGTTGTGATAAGGTAATCCCGGTCTTTTCCACATTTTGCTTTTATGTCTATCACCACAGCCGGTCCGTGAAGCTGGGATACCGGGACCTGTTCTACGGTGTTCCCTCCCTTGTGAAAATGTATCGAAGCATCAAAGTGAGTGCCTCCGTGGTCTCCAGCATCATGCCTGAAGTTCACATCCGTCGGCCAATAGACCGTTGTGGAATCATAATCGTGAGTCAGGTCAATCCATTTTGCGTTCTGAAGCTGGTGTACAAGATCAGGCCTGCTGCAGCCGAAGCCAAGCAAACAGGCCATAGCAAGAAAGGCTGTTTTCATAGGGCAATAATTGAGAATGATCAAAAATAATACAATTTGAAACATTTATCATCCCAAAGGATTCAAAATTCAACATCAGGATATTGTCCGACACTTCCTATCTCTGTCTTTACCGCTGAAGTAAAGCCTGCATTGACAAATCTCAACTTCCCTAATGATATTTTACTGGCAGTGTAGCCAATTGATCTGTAAATGAATACATTGTCCAATTTTTACAGAGTATAAACTATGCCCTTCGTTAGGTTAAGTCATATAAATTTTTAATTTTGCGCCCAGATTTGTTAACATGTTAACATTATGAGTGCTGAAAGCCTGATTCTATTCTTTATAGTCGGGGCCTTTTTAGTTGGCATCGCCCTGCTATTCTCAAGTTACATCCCGCCAACGTCGACTAACCCCCAGAAAGCCGAAGCTTATGAATGCGGAATTCCAACCGAAGGCCTTACCTGGTTGCAGTTTAACGTAGGTTATTACCTGTTTGCGATCATATTCCTGGTATTCGACGTGGAGGCAGTGTTTATCTTTCCCTGGGCTGTTATGATGAAAACCATGGGAATGACTGCCTTTACCGAAATCGTGATTTTCTTTTTCGTGTTGGGTATAGGATTGCTTTATGCCTGGAAGAAAGGAGCATTGAAATGGGAATAAAAAGCATGAAAGAAAAGGATTTCCAGGACAACGAAACCCTGGAGTTATTCAGGAAAACAGGTTCAGGCATACTGATGACCACGATAGACGCGGTCATTGACTGGGGGCGCTCTAACTCGGTATGGCCTCTGACTTTTGCGACCAGTTGTTGCGGCATCGAGATGATGGCAACCGGGGCATCGCGGCATGATTTTGCCCGTTTTGGCATCGAAGTATACCGAGCCAGCCCCAGGCAGGCAGATGTTATTGTTGTAGCAGGAACCATCGTCAACAAGATGGCCCCGGTTTTAAAGCGCTTGTATGACCAGATGTCGGAACCCAGGTACGTCATAGCTATGGGAGCATGCGCTGTTTCAGGTGGCCCGTTCTATTATAATTCTTATCATGTGGTAAGGGGCGTTGATCATGTGATCCCTGTGGATGTTTATATCCCGGGTTGTCCTCCCCGGCCCGAAGCATTATTATACGGGGTCATGCAGCTACAGCGCAAGATAAAGCTCGAAACCATCACACGCCCTGAAGAATCCATGATCATGGGACGCAAATAATTTCATCATTTATTCGCACCAATTGTAGATTTCTAATGTGTGCTCATTTTTGCTTCGCAAAACACCATTTCGAAAAATAAGTTAAAATGGACAATGACAGCTTAAAAGCCAGGATCCTTGAGATCGTACCCGATGTGCAACAGGAAGAGAACAAACAATATCTTACCCTGGTGGTACCGGCCGGGCGACTGCATGATCTGGCCGGGGAACTCAGGAATACACCGGATCTGGGCTTCGATTTTCTTTTCTGTTTAAGCGGGGTGGATTACGGGAAGCAGCTCGCCGTGGTATATCACCTTAATTCCACCGCGCACAAACATTCCATAGTTATAAAAGTTAAGACCGACGACAGGGTCAACCCTGCCTTTGATACGGTCTGCGACATCTGGCGCACCGCCGAATTCCATGAACGTGAAACCTACGATATGTTCGGTATCAGGTTTAACAATCATCCCGACCTTCGCCGCATCTTCCTGGATGAAGAATGGAAGGGATATCCCCTGCGAAAGGATTATGCGGATGAAGTAAACATCGTTGAATTTTAATTTATGAAAGAAATAATCAACCTGCCTGTCAGCAAGATCGAGGAAGAGGAATACCATATAAATATGGGCCCTCAGCATCCGTCAACGCACGGGGTGCTTCGACTGGTGGTTTCCCTCCAGGGAGAGATTGTCAAAAGCCTGAAACCACATTGCGGGTATATCCACCGTGGAATTGAGAAAATGTGTGAGAAAGACACGTATCCACAGGTGATCCACCTTACCGACAGGATAGACTATCTTTCGGCCCATATAAACAATCATGCGGTTTGCCTCCTCGTTGAGAAAGCTCTTGAGATTGATGTTCCCGAGAGGGTCAAATATATCCGCACCATTATGGATGAGCTGGCCAGGATACAATCCCACCAGCTCTGGTGGTCCAGTTTCGGAATGGACCTGGGTGGCCTGACCTGTTTCTTTTATGGCCTTCGCGACCGTGAAATGATCCTCGATATCTGGGAAGAAACCACAGGCAGCCGTTTCCTCCAGAGTTACAACTGCCCGGGCGGAGTTATGCAGGACATCCATCCGAACTTCCAGAAAAGAGTCCATTCATTCATAAAGACATTCAAGAAGAAAATAAAGGATTACGACCGTATTCTTTCAGGTAATGTCATTTTCGAACAACGCAGCCAGGGTGTTGGCATGCTGTCAAAGGAAGATGCCATAAGTTACGGGGTGACCGGTCCTTCGGGACGCGGATCAGGCTGGTCATGCGATGTGCGAAAGAACGAACCATACAGCATGTACGGGCAGGTACACTTCAACGAAGTGCTCCGTTACGGCTGTGACACTTATTCCCGCTATATGGTACGTATGCAGGAGATGCATGAATCCATGAATATCATCGAACAACTGATCGATAATATTCCTTCTGGAGATTATTCGGCCAAGATGAAAGCAGTGATCAAACTGCCTGCCGGGGAATATTATCAGAAGGTCGAATCAGCAAGAGGTGAACTGGGTCTTTATGTTGTCAGCGATGGGAACAAGACACCATACAGGATGAAATTCCGCACTCCCAGCTTTTCCAACCTGAGCGTACTTGATCATATCAGCCGCGATATGAAAATTGCCGACCTTGTGGCTATCGGCGCTTCTCTTGACTTAGTTATTCCGGATATTGACAGATAAAAACAAGGTAATATGACCTTTAACATATACGATTTAACATCGTTCGACAAGTGGATTGACCAGGGGCTGAACAGCATCATGTCGCCCACCTGGGCGTTGATCACCGAGATGGCTATCATAGGAATAGTTTTCCTGCTTTTCTATGCAGTTGTCGGTCTTTTCCTGGTATATGCCGAAAGAAAGGTTTGTGCTTTCATGCAGAACCGCGTTGGACCTAACCGCGTTGGACCTTACGGCATTTTCCAGACCATCGCCGACTTTATTAAACTGCTGATGAAGGAGCTGGTGTATATCAAGGATTCGGACAAACTGCTGTTCAACATCGCACCCTTCATTGTGATCATTGCCTCCTTCATGGCCCTTTCGGCCGTGCCTTTTGCCAAAGGGCTTCATGCCATCGATTTTGACATAGGCATTCTTTACGTGATTGCAGTGTCATCACTCGGGGTCGTAGGCGTTCTGCTTGCAGGCTGGTCATCAAACAATAAATATTCGCTGATCGGCGCCATGAGAAGCGGGGCCCAGATCGTAAGCTACGAGCTCTCGGTTGGATTGTCGCTTCTCACTATCATCGTTCTTTCAGGCACCATGCAGTTTTCGGAGATCGTGGAAATGCAGAGGAACGGCTGGTTCATTTTCAAGGGACATATTCCTGCAATCATAGCATTCCTGATCTTCCTTATCGCCAGCACGGCCGAGACCAACCGCGGTCCCTTTGACCTGGCTGAAGCCGAATCTGAACTTACTGCAGGCTTTCACACCGAATATTCAGGGATCAAGTTCGCTTTCTTTTTCCTGGCCGAGTACATGAACATGTTCCTTGTCGCCTCCATTGCAGCAACAGTGTTCTGGGGTGGCTGGATGCCTTTCCATGTTTCCGGATGGGCCGGGTTCAACACTATCATGGACTACATCCCCCCTCTTGTGTGGTATTTCGGGAAGACAGCCTTTATTATCTGGCTGATGATGTTGTTCAAATGGACTTTCCCCCGGCTGCGTATCGACCAGCTCCTTACACTGGAATGGAAATACCTTCTCCCGATAAACCTGGTCAACATACTCTTTATGGCATTTTTAGTATTAATGCATTGGCATTTTTAAACATACTATGAACAGTTTCTTTAAATATTTTACAGATATTTTCCATGGGTTGAAATCCCTGCTTGTCGGGATGTCGGTCACAGGCCGGTATTTCTTCAGCCCCGGGCAGATCGTAACACAGCAGTACCCTGAAAACAGGAAGACACTGCGTATGTTCGAACGTTTCAAAGGAGAAGTAATCATGCTTCACGACAGCAATAACCGACACCGCTGCGACGGATGCGGTATTTGCGAGATCAACTGCCCGAATGGATCGATAGAGGTCATCCCGGTAAGGGTTCCCGGTGAAGACGGGAAACTGAAACGCATTATCGACAAGCACATATACCACCTGGGCATGTGTACATTTTGCGGGCTCTGCGTTAAGAACTGCCCTTCCGACGCCCTTGGTTTCGGACAGGAGTTTGAGCATGCGGTGTTTGACCGTGCAAAACTTACGAAAGTGTTAAATCAACCCGGTTCATCCATCATTAAAGGTGTAGAGTAATGACGAACAATCAATTCATGTTTTTGCTTTTCTCTGCGGTGATCGTGATCTTTTCACTGCTGACGGTGACCAGCAGGCGCATCCTCAGGGCTGCCACGTTCCTGCTGTTTGTGCTGGTTTCCACATCAGGGCTCTATTTCCTGCTCAGGTTCAATTTCCTTGCGGCCATACAGCTGACGCTTTACGCAGGAGGCATTGTTGTGCTGATCATCTTCTCCATCCTGCTAACCAGCCATATCAATGAAAAGCTGAGCATTCCCCCGCTGACCAAAAGGCTTTATGCCGCCATTGCCGCAGCCGCAGGTGCAATATTATGCATCCTAACGATACTGCAGACTCAGTTTGTACAAAAGACATTCGACCCTTCCAGAGTGAACATTCATACCATCGGGGAAGGCATGCTCAGCACCGGCAAGTACGGTTATGCCCTGCCTTTTGAAGTCATCAGCGTACTCCTGCTGGCTGCCATGATCGGGTCGATAATCCTTGCCAAGAAAAGAAAAGATTAATTTTTTAAATATACATTCTATGTTCGAAGGCGTACCTATTCAATGGTTCCTGGTTCTGTCCACCGTAATGTTTTTTATCGGGATCTACGGATTCCTGGTACGGAAAAACCTGATCACCATGCTGATGTCGATCGAGCTCATCCTGAACTCTGTCTGCATTAACTTCGTGGCATTTAACAAGATCCTTTTTCCGGAGCATCTCGAAGGGATGTATTTCACGCTATTTATCATCGCGGTTGCAGCAGCGGAAGCTTCAGTAGCCATAGCAATCATCATCAATATTTACCGGCGTATCGTGAATATTGATGTGGAGAACATGAATGAAATGAAATATTAGTGATGAGTGATGAGTGATGAGTGATGAGTGATGAGTAACGAGTAATGAGTAATGAGTCATGAGCTATGATTAAAAACTCATCACTGATCACTCATCACTTGACAACAAATGACTAACGCATAATATAACCAACATATGATCGATTTCAGTTACACCATCTGGATACTTCTGATACCACTGATAGTGTTCGTGGGAACGGGGCTTACGGGCCACAGGTTCAAACCCGTAGTGACCGGCATTATCGGAACCACGGGGCTGGGAATTAATTTTTTACTGGCAATCATCACTGCATACAAGTACTTTTTTGTCCTTGACAAAGTCGGAGGTGCCTATCAGAAGCTGCTGGGGTTCAATATGACCTGGCTTCACCTGACCGATAAGCTTCATATCGATATAGGGGTATTGCTGGATCCCATTTCGGTTATGATGCTCATCGTCATCACGACGGTATCCTTCATGGTTCATATTTATTCGCTAGGTTATATGAAAGGGGAGAAAGGATTTGCACGTTTCTTTTCCATCCTTTCGCTTTTCAGTTTCTCTATGCTTGGTCTGGTAGTAGCTACCAACATTTTCCAGATGTATATTTTCTGGGAACTGGTCGGGGTTTCATCCTTCCTGCTCATCGGTTTCTACTATGAGAAGGATTCGGCTGTGGCAGCAAGCAAAAAGGCATTCATTGTGACCCGTTTTGCCGACCTGGGATTTCTTATCGGCATACTGCTCCTGTCATATATGACGGGGACCTTTGATTTTATAACTCTAACAGGACCCAACAGCCCGGCTTTCACTTCAGGCCAGGGCATCATGTTCCTTGGCATGTCGACCATGACCTGGTCTATGCTCTTCGTGTTCATGGGAGGCGCCGGTAAATCGGCTATGTTTCCACTGCATATCTGGCTTCCCGATGCCATGGAAGGCCCAACTCCCGTGTCGGCATTGATCCATGCAGCAACCATGGTTGTTGCAGGTGTTTATCTTGTTGCAAGGATGTTCCCGATTTTCCACCACGAGCAATCTGCCCTTGAAATTGTAGCCTGGATCGGAGGATTTACTTCGCTGTTTGCAGCCGTGATAGCCTGCACCCAGTATGATATCAAACGTGTACTTGCTTATTCGACCATGTCGCAGATCGGGTATATGATGCTGGCACTGGGCGTATCGGGGTACGGTGGTGAAGACGGCCTCGGGTACATGGCATCTATGTTCCACCTGTTCACACACGCTTTCTTTAAAGCCTTGCTCTTCCTCGGAGCCGGAGCAATAATCCATGCTGTCCATTCGAATTATATGAACGAGATGGGAGGATTAAGAAAGTACCTGCCCATAACCCATGCAACTTTCCTGATCGCCTGCCTTGCCATTTCGGGAATTCCTCCTTTCGCAGGATTTTTCAGTAAGGATGAAATCCTTGTGGCAGCATTCAATCACAATAAAGCTCTTTTTGCCATGGAATACCTGGTTGCCGGCATGACTGCTTTTTATATGTTTCGATTGTATTTCAACGTTTTCTGGGGCAAAGAACAGCATTACCATCACACTCCGCATGAGGCCCCTGTAACGATGACCATTCCGCTGGTTATTCTTGCCATCGGCTCAACCTTTGCAGGATTCATTCCCTTTACAAAGCTTGTTACTTCCGACAACCTTCCTTTTGAAACCCATACCGAATGGGGTATTGCAATACCCTCAATTCTGATTGCACTGCTTGGAATAGGCATTGCAACCATGCTTTATATGAAGAGTACCGATAAATCGAAAAAAATTTCAACAGCGCTTGGCAGTTTCTATACAGCAGCCTACAGCAAATTTTATATTGACGAGATCTATCTCTTCATCACAAAAAAGATCCTTTTCAATTACGTATCGCGTCCGGTAGCCTGGTTCGACCGTCATATTGTAGACGGTACTATGAACCAGCTTGCTTACATTACCAATGTGGCTTCCGACAGGATCAAGGGATTCCAGAGCGGCCAGCTCCAGCAGTATGCCCTGGCCTTTGTATCGGGCGTTATTGCCCTTGGATTGTTATTCATTTATTTATGGACCAACTAAAACGATAAGATAATGAGCTTTCTGTTATTATTCATCGTAATCCCTGTTCTGACCTCAATTGGAATCTTTTTCAGCAAGACCCATATGCAGGTCAAATGGACAGCTGCTCTCGGGATGGGCTGTCAGCTGATCCTGGCCGGAACCCTCATTTATCTTTTCCTGGCTGCAAGGGCTGCCGGGAATACAGCCGAGATCCTGTTCTCGCAGGATATGGTCTGGTACAAGAACCTGAATATACATTTCTTTATAGGTGTGGATGGCGTTTCGGTTGCCATGATCGGGTTGACTTCGATAGTAATTTTTGCAGGGATTTTTGCTTCCTGGGATGTGACCGACCTGCCAAGGGAATTTTTCACATCACTGATCCTTCTTGCTGCAGGTGTCTTCGGCTTTTTTATCTCGCTGGACCTGTTCACTCTCTTTCTTTTTTATGAAATCGCTGTGATCCCGATGTACCTTCTTATCGGTATCTGGGGCAGCGGTCCCAGGCATTATTCGGCCATGAAACTTACCCTGATGCTGATGGGGGGGTCGGCCCTGATCATGCTGGGCTTGCTGGGTCTTTATTTTAATTCTGCACCCGGCGGCGGGCCACTTACTTTTAACCTCATCCAGATCTCCAAAGTAACAATCCCGATGCCGGCCCAGCGTTTCTTTTTCCCGTTCCTTTTCATTGGATTCGGGGTACTTGGAGCCCTTTTCCCGTTCCATACATGGTCGCCCGACGGTCATGCTTCAGCACCAACCGCCGTTTCCATGCTGCATGCAGGGGTTTTAATGAAACTCGGAGGTTACGGCTGTTATCGTGTTGCTGTATTTCTTTTACCCGGTGCCGCTCATGAAATGGCATGGATTTTCCTGATCCTTACGACTATCGGGGTGGTTTACGGAGCTTTCGGGGCCATCTGGCAGAAAGACCTTAAATATATCAACGCGTATTCTTCGGTAAGCCATTGCGCCCTTGTGCTTTTCGCTGTGCTGATGATGAACCAGACTGCTATGAACGGGGCGATCATGCAGATGATCTCCCATGGAATCATGACAGCCCTCTTCTTTGCCCTGATTGGGATGATCTACGGACGCACACACACCAGGTATATCAACGAAATGGGCGGACTGATGAAGGTCATGCCATTCCTTGCCGTGGCTTATGTGATCGGCGGCCTCGCTTCGCTCGGTCTTCCGGGCTTCAGCGGCTTCGTTGCCGAGATGACGATTTTCGTTGGTTCGTTCCAGCATAACGATCTGTTCCACAGAGTTTGCACAATTCTCGCAGTGTCATCTATCGTGGTCACTGCAGTGTACATCCTTCGTGTTGTGGGGATACTGCTGCTCGGCAAGATCAAAAATCCGGAGTTCAATCATATTACCGATGCAAAATGGTTCGACCGGATGAGTGTGGTTGTACTGATCCTGGGTATAACCGCAATCGGAATGGCCCCGTTATGGCTCAGCGATATGATCAATGGCGGACTTGTACCTGTTATGCAGAGGATACTGCTTGCAGGGCCCATGCTTCATTAATTATGAAAAAAATAAAAAACAAATAAATATCTGACCCATGTTGATCATGAGACACGAATTACTGCTGATTGCCATCACGGTGATTCTTTTGCTTGTTGAGATTTTTCTTCCCGCTGATAAAAAAAGCAGGATCATTACGCCCGCCATTCTCATGATGTCGGCTGTCCTTATCCTTGGTTTTATTCCGGGCCCAACAGGCATATTGTTTGGTGGAATGTACCATACCACTGCATTAATTATCATGCTTAAAAATATCCTTTGCATAGGAGCCCTCATCGTTATGATACAGAGTGCCGACTGGCTGAGGAAACCCCTGAACAAGGAAAAAATCAGCGAATATTACATTCTGCTTCTTTCCACCCTGATCGGGATGGAGTACATGATCTCTTCAGGGGACTTTCTTATGTTTTACCTGGGACTGGAACTGGCGACTATTCCCCTTGCAGCCCTGGCCGCTTATGAAAGGTTCAAGGAAAAATCAGCCGAAGCAGGGGTGAAACTTATTTTCTCATCGGCTTTATCATCAGGTATTCTTCTGTACGGCCTGTCCATGATTTATGGAACAACAGGCACCCTTTATTTTACTGAAATCGGTCCGGCTTTCACAGGCACGCCGCTCCAGGTACTTGGTTTCATTTTCTTTTTTGCAGGCATGGCTTTCAAGATCTCCCTGGTGCCCTTCCATCTCTGGACTGCCGATGTGTATGAAGGCGCCCCGGTTAACATCACATCATATCTTTCGGTTGTTTCAAAAGGTGCGGCTGCATTCATCCTGACCATGCTTCTTTTCACTGTTTTCAGCAAGATCTCGCTGATGTGGAGCAATGTGCTGTATATTATTATAATACTCACCATCACCCTGGGTAACCTCTTTGCCATCCGCCAGCAGAACCTGAAACGATTCCTGGCTTTTTCATCCATTGCCCAAGCCGGTTTTATCCTGCTCGGTATGATCGGGCAAAGTCAATATGGTATGGCAACCGTTATCTATTTTGTACTTATATACATCTTTTCAAACCTGGGCGCGTTCGGGGTGGTTTCAATCATATCAAACCGGACCGGTTTTGAAAATATCAATGATTATGACGGATTATACAGAACAAACCCCAGGCTGGCCATGGTCATGATGCTTTCGCTCTTTTCACTGGCCGGCATCCCGCCTGTAGCCGGGTTTTTCGGTAAGTTCTTTCTTTTTGCCGCAGCTGCAAATCACGGACTGTATATCCTGGTCCTCATTGCCATCATCAATACGATCATCTCATTATACTATTACCTGCTTGTCATCAAGGCCATGTTCCTGAACCGCAGCGATCAACCAATTCCACGATTAAAAAGCGATTTTTATTCAAGCCTTGGCCTTATTCTTTGCCTGGCAGGTATTTTTGCGATCGGTATCGTGAGCACGATATTTGAAGCAATCAACGGGCTGAGCTTTGGAATTTATTAAAATGGGGAAATGGTGAAAAGTGAAATGGTGAAATAGCGAAATGGTGAATTAAATGAAAGATTATGCTTAAAGGGAAACATACGGTAATAGAAATAGAAGGTGTTCGTTGCTCAGTGGTCGAAACGGGAGCTTCTGACGAGAGAGTGAAGTTCCTTAAGGAGATCCTTGAATTCAACGGGTGCCAGGTCAAAACAGAAAAAGAGAAAGCTAAAGACGGATCATTGCTTGCCACATCTGTTATCGGAGTAACAGATATCCTGTTCAGCGCCATGATCAATCTTTATGAAAGGAAGCTTCGTAGGAGGGATGGCCATATACTGAACCCGGCCTACTGGAACCAATGGCCCGACAAAGACTGGGATGTGTCGTATTACCAGGTTCAACGATAGTTAGAAAATAAATGTGCAATGTACCATGTACAATGCGCAAATACAACATCCTGCTTTTATCTTAATATTTGTAAATTGTACTTTGTAATTTGTACATTCTCTGCTAGGAACTCCCAGTGAAAAAATTTTACAAATACTTCGCATACATCGTTGCCTGCCTGTACTTTTTTCTCGGGGTGTTCATTTTTATCAGTCCCCTGCTCCGCCACCTCCCGAAAACCACAAAAGTTATCTTCTCAGTTTTTCTTTTTCTTTATGGTGGGTACCGGCTGGCCAGAATCTGGTCGAAGTCTCGGGATGAAAGGGACGAATAACCGATTTTTCTTGCATTTTCACATGATTCCCGTTATTTTAGCCTATTAATTTTGAAGGGGCAATAATATTATTTATAAATTTGTGTTTCTGTTCTGATAAACTTGCTGATTTTAAGCATTTAATGATCTCATGAAAACAGGAAAAGCCATTACATGGACTTACTGGGCGGCAGGGGTGATCATCCTGCTGTTTTTGGCTTCGTGCGGAGGGACTGAAGGAGGCAAAGAATCCGACAATCCTACTCATGGAAGAATCAGGGTTGGTATAGACGATTCCTACCGCCTTTTGCTGGATACCGAGATCTATACTTTCGAAGCCTTATACAAATATGCAAAATTCGATACCGTTTACGGAAACGAAGGCGATATTATCGACCTCTTCATGAAAGATTCGGTACCCCTTGTTATCACAAGCCGCAAACTCACCGTGGACGAAGAAAAATACCTCAACTCAAGACAGTTCATCCCAAAAACCACATTGATAGCCTATGACGGCGTCGTTTTCATAGTCAATCCGGAAAATCAGGATACAAATCTGTATTATGATAAAATTCAGGGTATTTTCAAGGGAGAGATCAAGACGTGGAAAGGGATTAATCCAAAATCAAAACTGGGAGAGATCAAGGTAGTATTTGATAATTACAAATCGTGCAATCCCAGGTATTTCAGAGAAAAATTCAATCTGGCCAAGCTGCCCCCCAGTTGTTTTGCCGTGAATTCCAATGCCGGGGTCATCTCATTTGTGAAAAATAACCGGAATGCCCTTGGTGTCATCAGCGTTAACTGGATCAGCGACAGGGAAGATACAGTTTCCAACAATTTCCTGAAGCAGGTAAAAGTCGTCGGTGTGAGTGGCCCCGGTAATAATGATCCGGGTTCCAGCTTCTACAAACCTTACCAGGCATATATTGCACAGGGAGATTATCCATTTACGAGAAGCATCTATTGCATCAACAGGCAGACATACAGAGGTCTCGCATACGGCTTGTCTTCATTCATTGCAGGGGAGAAGGGCCAGCTGATCGTTCTGAGGTCGGGCATGGTACCTGCCGCCATGCCAGTGAGGATTGTTGAAATTAAACATTAAACTTAGAACAAATATCCTTATGATGAGCAAATCTAGAAAAACAGGACTGGTTATTTTTTTGATGCTTGCATTTCCATTTTTAACAGTAATACGCGCTCAGGATCTGAAATCAGTGATCAGGCTTATGCGCAGCGAGCAGTTCAGTGCGGCTGCCAGCGGATATAAGGCGTTATTGAAGCAGAATCCAGCCGACGGGGAGGTGTATTATTATTATGGGGAGAATTTTATCAATGAATATTTCTCCGACACGGCCAATAATTCACTGAAGGAAATATCTGATTCTGCAAGGATAATTTTCCAGCTTGGAATACAGAAAGATCCTGCAAATCCTCTGAACCTGGTGGGGATGGGAGAGATAGCAATGCTGAACAAAGATATCGCCGGAGGTCAGGATTATTATGCCAAAGCCTTCGCCCTGCTTCCAAGCAAGGCCAACAAGAGTATCGTGATGGAGTCTTCAAAACAGGCCAATGTTCTTATCAGGATGGCTAACGGTTATGTCAGGGCCCATGTTAAAGATACAGCCCAGATCTTTGCTATTTTGAAGAATGCGGAAAAGCTTGATCCTAAAAATTATGAATTGTTCATTGTCAAGGGGGATGCATATATTTTTCTCCTGAACGACGGATCCAACGCTATCACGAATTACAACATTGCGCAAAGTCTGAACCCTCAGTCCCCTTTCGCAAAGCTGCGCATAGGCCAGCTATGGATGCGGGCAAAGCAATACAGGAGCGCCCTAACCTATTATGATGATGCCATCAAGATCGATTCCAACTTCGCACCTGCTTATAAGGAAAGGGGATTTCTGCTGGCAAAGGCAAACAGGAATGAAGATGCGAAAAAGGATTTTGCCAGGTTCCTAAAACTTTCGGCCGGCAATACTGCTGCAAGGATTCAATATGTAAACATCCTTTTCGATATCCAGGATTACAGGGAGGCCATCAATCAGCTGACTGAGGTATATAAAGTGGATTCATTGAACAATGATCTGAACAGGGCGCTGGCTTATGCATATTATGAAACCTCTCAATATGATAAAGCGCTTTACTTCGGGCGTAAATTTTTTGCCACTGAAAAACCGGAGAAGCTCCGTGCTGCTGATTATATTTATTACGGTAGGATACTGGCCAGGAATAAAATGGATGAACAGGCTTCAGCGGCATTATTGAAGGGGTTTGATATGGATACTACCAAACCGGAACTTCTTTCGGAAGCTGCATTATGCTTTACGAAAGTGAAGAAATATGATAAGGCAATAGAAACTTACCAGAAGAAAATTGTTCTGAAAAAAGCGGCACCGATGGATTATTACAACCTTGGTAAAATTTATTACAATGTCAGGGATTTTCAACAGGCCGATACCAACCTGGCAATTTTCAACCAGCTCCAGCCTGATCATGTTGCCGGTTTTATCTGGAGGGCCAGGACCAAGTCAAACATTGACTCCACTTCAAAGCAGGGGCTTGCCAAACCCATTTACGAAATAATAATTGTCAAAACTCAAAGCGATACAACCAAGTATACCAAGGAAAGGATTGAATCTTTTTATTATCTGGCTTACTATTATTTCCTGCAGTACGCACAGACCAAGAACAAGGAATATGCTGTGCAGGCCATTGCATTCAGCAACAAAGTGCTTGCCATCGACCCGAAGGATGAGAAAGCCGAAAAAGCAAAGCAGATTATTGATAACCTGAAAAAGTTTATGAATTAGGGGATATTGGTATTCAATCAATAATTTTGTACTTTTGTCACCCTGCAAAAAATCGCAAAAAACTAATAAATTCAAGTATTTTATAACTTAAATTCAATCAACGATGAGCAACAAAAGCAGCAAAGGCGGATTAATGGACGCCTTAAGATCGGTGTTTACGTTAGGAGCCATGATCATAGCCCTTATCGTATCAATTCTACTGTTCCACTACATAATGGGGAATCCTATCAACTTCGAAGGTGGAAACCATAATGGCACTCCGCTGCCTGGGAACTATCTCGGGATCATTTACAAGGGGGGAATGATCGTACCTCTTCTTATGACTGTTAACCTTATCCTGATCATTTTCTCAGTAGAGCGTCTGATCACGCTGACCCGTGCGAGCGGTAAAGGCAGGATCAATGTATTTGTGAAGAACCTCCAGGGCCTTCTGGATAACAACAAAATCGAAGATGCCATCGCAGCTTGCGACAAGCAGAAAGGTTCACTGGCCAATGTTATGAAAGCAGGACTTGTACGTTACCGCGCTCTCCAGGATGACAAAACCATGGTAAAAGACCAGAAGATCGTTGCCCTGCAGAAGGAATTTGAAGAAGCTTCAGCTCTTGAGCTTCCGATGCTTTCGAGAAATCTCGTCATCCTTTCAACCATTGCTTCAATTTCAGTGTTGATCGGTCTTCTGGGAACGGTTCTCGGGATGATCCGTGCATTCGGCGCTTTGGCACAGGCCGGAAGCCCTGACGCACTTGCCCTGGCAACCGGTATTTCTGAAGCTCTTATCAATACTGCTTTCGGTATCACCGGATCTTTGCTGGCCATTGTTCTTTACAACAGCTTCTCCACACAGATCGATAGTTTTACCTATAAAATTGACGAGGCAGGATTCAGCCTTGTACAGTCATTTGCCGCTTCTTCCAAGTAATATTTTTGGCGTTTCAGCAAATTAAGTACATTATTTTGTGTATTATAATTTAAAACCAGAATTCCATGCCAAAGATAAAACCACCGGTTAGAACACCGCATATAGACATGACACCTATGGTGGACTTGTTTTCTGTGCTTCTGATCTTTCTGTTGCTTACGGCATCATTCCGGCCCCAGGAGGCGGCAGTGATCACCACACCCCAGTCGGTTTCAGAAAAAACGGCTCCGGATGCTGATCTCATGACCATCTTCATTTCCAAGGACGGGAAGGTGTATTTCAATTTCGACAACGGGAGGGATACTTCAACCCATTTCCGCAGTAAGCTTTTAGAAAAAATGGGAGAACAGTACAAGATCCAGTTCACCAAGGCAGAAATAGCTAAGTTTGGGACCATGTCGTCATTTGGATTACCTGTCAAGGACCTGCAAAAATGGCTCAATACGAAGGAAACCAAAGAGAAGGACAAACTGCAAACAGGCATCCCCATGGATTCAACAGATAACCAGCTTGCATGGTGGGTTCGTGAAGCCCGTCTGACGAATGTCGGGGCCGAAGTCGCCATTAAGGGAGATGCTGATACAGACTATAAGATAGTCAAGAAGGTCATGGACTTGTTACAGGATAACAAGGTGAATAAATTTAATCTCGTTACGAACCTGCAGAAACAGGAAGTTTCCATGAAGGACCTTCCTCCTGCAGCGAAGTAATGAGAAACCATAACGTTTAAGAAAATCCTATATGGCCGAAATAATTCAAGAAGAAAAAGGTAAAAAAGGTGGAAAGCGCAGACCGAAGAAGCAAAGCACACGCATCGATATGACCCCCATGGTCGACCTGATGTGTTTGCTGATCACTTTCTTCATGCTTACCACAGCTTTCAGCAAGGCGAAAGTAATGGTCATCACCATGCCTGACAAGGAAGATACGAAGGATAAGGATAAGGACAAACCACAGATCGCGGCTTTTCGTACCCTGAACATCATTCTTTCGGAAGGCGACAAGGTCTATTATTACATCGGCATGGCCGATCCAAAAAAGCCCCCGCTGCCAGCGCTGGTAAAAACCAATTTCAGCAAAGACGGTATCCGGAAAGTTTTACTGGATAAAAACCGCGACCTGTTTACAAAGATCGCTGAATACCGCGATAAACGGGTAACCGGGAAAATAGTGGTGTCTGATACTGCACTCGACAACGAGATCAAGAGAATGAAAAGGGAAGATAAAAAGGGTCCCATTGTTCTTATCAAAGCCGATGAAAAAGCGAAATACAAGGACATTGTCAATATCATCGACGAGATGGCTATCTGCAATATTGCCAGTTATGCAATTGTAGACATCAATTCTGTTGAAAAAGATATGCTGAAAAATGCTCCTAAATAGTTTTTAATGATATTTAAACTTATACCGTATGGCAATTGAAAAACAGCATGTAGAATCGCTGGAGGAAATCGTCTACAAGAACCGTAATAAGGAATACGGCTCGTATGTTCTTCGAAAGAAGTACCGCCGGACCCTTACGATTTCTTTGATCGTTGGCATCCTTGTCCTTATCTCCGCCGCTGCCTATCCTTTGATCAATGCATACCTGAACAAGGAAAAGCTGCTCAGGGAAAAGGAGAAATCGGTAACGGCCGAAATGATGAATGCACCTAAGGAAGATCTGCCTCCTCCTCCTCCTCCCCCTCCTCCTCCTGAAGCACTTGTGGAAAAGGTAAAATTTACCGCCCCAAAGGTCGTGGAAGACACTAACGTGGAATCCGATTTCGGTAAGCAGGATATGCTGAACCAGAATAAGAATACAGAAGTCCCGACCGAAGAAGTCCAGGTAGAAGAAAAGGAAGTCAAGACACAGGTTATCGAGCAGAAAGTGGAAGCCGAGGTATTCCTGATCGTTGAGGAACCACCCACATTCCCCGGTGGGGAAGCAGCCCTTTACAAATGGCTGGGCGAGAACCTGAAATATCCCGAAGAAGCCAAAGAACTTGGAATCCAGGGAAGGGTGTTCGTTTCATTCGTTGTTGAACCTGACGGGTCCACCAGTAACGTGGTTGTGAAACGTGGTATTGGCGGCGGTTGCGACGAAGAAGCTATCCGCATTGTGAAGGCCATGCCCAAATGGGCGCCAGGCAAGCAACGCGGACAGCCTGTGCGCGTGCAGTTTAACCTGCCTATAAAGTTTACACTGCAGTAAGGATTTATCCTGCCAGAAACATCCAGGGCCCGGAAATCGTGAGGTTTCCGGGCCCTGATTTTTTCAACTGTAAGAGCATCTATTTAAAACGAATAACCTGCCTGAAAGCGTTGTCACAAAATGATTCGAACCTGGCGTAAGCAGGCAGGCTCTCTTCATTAACCACGTTTGTATTGCAGGTAAACAGGTAGTCAAGGATAAAAAGATCCTTATCCCTTTTGCATGTAAGATCCAGGGTGAACGGCCCTTCATTGAATTTTTTAGATTCAAAAAGTACCCCTTCCGAAATGTCCCCTACATCCAGCACTGCATGTACCCTGATCCGGGAAGTGCTACCACGGATAATGTCGCAACCGTCGGTCGGCTGTTTTGTGAACTTCATGGGAGGGGGAAGGAATCCCATAGAAAGATACGAAACGGATTTCGTCGTGACGAGGACTGAGGGTCCAAAAAGTATAGAACAACTAAGGAACAGACTGTCGAAGCGACCCTCTATCTCCGGGTTTGAAGGAAGTGAATTAGGGACCCGGGAACGTACCATCTCCTTCTCCAAAAGTTCTCTTTGACCTGCCTGGACCTTGGCTACTTCGTCAATCAACCCGGAAGGCATACCCCTTGCAAAATATCTCATCAGGCCGCTCAATTGCCTGTCGGAAATTTTAAGATCAAAACTGAATTCTTCCTGGTTGAACTCCGGAGGTTCAACAGGGACTTTTACAAATGTCCATTCATCTTTCCCAAGAACAAACAAGGTCCTTCCCTGAATCGAGACGCTGATCCTCCCGGGTTTGCAGTTTTCGTCGGTAGGATCGAGGAAAAACAACCTGTCACTTTTCTTTAGCACGCATACCATATGGTTCCCGGATGAAAGGCTTGGAAAATCCATATCGCAATGGAAATCAACTGTCGAAGCCATGGCGAGGAATGCGTCAAGTCCCCTGCTCCTGAGGGCCTGGCAAAGCAGGTTTGACTTCCCTTTACAGTCGGCCTGTCTCTCCCGCATAACACTGCCTATGTCAACGGGTACAAAGGAACCGTAACCCACTTCCACATCAAGATATTTAATGTTTTTAGTGACAAAGCCCAGGATCCTGGCGATGACCGTATCCACGTCGGGATTTTGCCCGCAAATACTATCCAGCAGACTTCGGATGGAATCGGGGATATAACCCGAGGCAGAAAACATGGATTGTATCTTCATTCCGAAATAGTCTTTTTCCCTGCCTGCAAAACGTAAAGGTGTGATGACAAGCCTTACCATGCATGCTTTTCTGCGGACTGTTCTGTCGGTCTGCATAAGAAAGATGTTCTCGGTTGTCCGCATCCTTGGCACTGCTGTGAAAAAATATACCTTTCCTTTCGGGCCATTGACCGTGTCGACCCTGAAATAGGAAAGCATGCCAGGGTAGGGAAGATCATAAGCCAGATGCAGTTCACGAGGAATCCTCAGTTCATAGAAGAATGTGTCGACAGGCAATGGAGACGAAAATGAAAGACCAGACAGCAGAAGCAGGTCGCTGCATTCACGATTGTACCTGATCCGGAAAGAAACCTTCGCGGGAAGTTGTATCCTTTTACTTCTCATGCATGAGTAAAAGACCGTCGAGGGAATCTGAATGTCCTCGACCGGAGGTTTCTTTAACGGGGACTTTTTGCCGGAGTCGTCAAGCAGTGTCAGGTCTATCTTTTTAATAGTTTCAAGGCTGTGGTAAGGGATATAATAATCCGCCACCGGCGTTGAATAGTTTAAATCTGAAACTTCGCTGGTAAAACCACGAACCGTATCCCTGACAGTGATGATTTCTTTCCTGATTCTAACCGGTGAAGGCAGGGCTCCGCTGGCAACCTCATCCGCCGAAAGGGATAAAAAGAAAACAGATATGAGGCAGAAGACTTTCATAACGTCAGTTCCTTTATTTCCTTCCCTCCCGCCCCTGTTTGAGCTTGAAGATGAAACTGCTGTTTTTGAACATTGACCATTGTTCATAAAGCTGCCTTAACTGGTTGTACTCTACCGAGGGCAGGCGTGGTTTTACGATTTTATAAGCCGACTGTACCTGTACTACTGTATCAGAGATTTGAGTTACTGAGAACTGGTAACTCCCGAATTCATTGGTTATGCCACCACTCAGCGAAGAAGGATTCTGAACCTCGACCGGCACACGGAACACATAATAATAGCTGAAAAGTTCTGAATATCTGAAATCAGGATAAAAGTCGACAAAACGGTCGGTTGAAGTAGCCGGCATTACTGAATGGTCAAGCCAATCGCTGAGATCGATGGAGTAAAGACTGTCGCCAACACTTACAATCCTGTCTTTCTGATGACCGGTATAGTGAAAATAATACTTATACGGGAATATCGAATCAGGCCCGGAAAAGTAGCTCGTATCAACAATAAAATTCTTGATATCACTATTGAGATACCTGTTAATCTGGGCTTTCAGTGAGTCTTTCGGTGAATTGTAATCAACTGCACGGTCGAAAAAGGAAAATGCCCCGGACTTAGTGGTCACCGCATCAAAATACATGGAATTGCTTAAAGGATCCACAGTTACCCTGTTCTTTCTTTTTTTCATGTTGAATGTACAGGGAAAATCAGGCAAGTTGCCAAAGGTATGCCTGCCGGGTTCTTTCGGATACATCAGCATGATACATGAACCCATATAATAAGGGCTGATCTCTTCCGGGCCGATTTTCATCAGCATGTTCTCCGGAAATACATACCTGAGCGAATCTTTTTCATCCTTGAAAGCGAAGAAAACCATGGAATAATCAGAAGATGAGACCATCGCCGTGTCAAGTTTTCCCCTGGCCCTTAATGCCCCCAGGCAATAGTAGTACTCGATACCCAGTTTCGTAAAAAGGTCGGAATAGATCCTTTGAATTGCAGGATAAGGTATTGCCCGCCTGTTCAGGTAATAACCAGAAGAATATTCCGGTTCGGCTTCGCTGTTATATATCTTCATGCTGTCGGCAATACAGTCAAGCATCCTTTTCAATGCAACACGGGGAAGGTCCTGCCCAACGCGGTAATGTGAAGCAACGAACGTTTCAAGGTATTTTGCTTTGCTGCCCTTCAGCTTGTTTTCAGTCCTGCTGAGAATAAAACCCCTAGAAAATTCGGTCCAATTGTTCACCGAAATCCTTATCCCGTCGGGTGACCTGTCAAAAGGACTGCGGTAAGAAACGACCTGGTACCTGCAGTACGGCATCTCGTTATAAAGGATGGAATGGTCAATGTCGCGAAGCGCCGAAAGGTTATACCTCGAATATTCGAACCAGAATTCATCGTTATCTGAACCGGTGAGAGGCGCTTTCAAACCATTGTAGTTCTTGATGGTTACCACGAGTGAGTTCGAAAAGGCAAGGTGAACAGTTGACTGGATCACCGGAAGGTATGAGCTGAAGAAATAATCTCCGCTGGAGATGAATGAAGGTTTATTAATGAAATACTCTATCACCATCTGATCACCTGCTTCAACTCCCGGAACCGAAAACCTGTAATGGGACATCTTCCAGTCAAAAGTACCATCGGTCACACTCTGCATTTCCCTTATGTCTTCCTGCTTCACAACGATCTCCCTGCCATCAGGTTTGATCGTCTTTGCCGAGATCTTAACAATTTTTCCCAGAGTGCTTTTGGGAATATAGATCCTGGAATAGTCCTCCGCCCCTTTCCTGGTGTTGATCAGGATCCTCTGGTATACATGTTCAACAGATCCGCCGGCAGCAGTGACCTGGCTTGACATCCTCCCTGAATATAAGGAATTCGCAGGATGAAATCCGTAAGCATTATTGCTGTTTGACCAAATGTTGTAAATCATCAACGCGTTGTATACCGTCCTGTACTGCAGAAGCATGACTGCATCTTCGTTCAGGAATTTCCCTTCCTGGAATTTTTTAAGACAAATCCCTGACAGGGAATCCAGCATTTTTGGTTTTTGTCCGAAAAGAGTTGTGCAGGGGATCAGGAGGGAAAGAATGATAAGGGTGGTTAGGATTACACGGCTATTCATATGCTTACAGGAATTGGTTGCCAGTGCTCAGATTAAAGAAAGGAGTTATACAAATATACAATTTATGATCTGATAATAAAGATTTTTACCCGCGAGCTGATCCGGATGTGATTTTAATTAACTTGCGGCTCTTTTATCAGTCCTGATAAAATGAATAAAATCAGTAATAGCCCTGGAGCCGTTCAAATAAATTCAGATGAGGACCAGGCTGCTCCTGCAAACACAGATACTCTCAGCCTGCCTTCTTTCATCAGCTCAAAATTCAGGTTCTGGTCTTTTATTTCCATGGTACTGCTGGTGTTTGTGCATGGCTACAATATGCAGGAACGTTTTTTGCAGCCCTGGACCATCCCGGGGGAACCGTTTTCACTTTCAGGTTTTATTGAATATTTCCTGGCAAACGGGATTTTTCGTTTCAGGATACCTATGCTGTTTATCATTTCGGGGTTCCTGTTCGCCATGCATGATGACCGCCCTTACAAATCACGGGCTTGGAAACGGTTTCGCACCCTGTTCCTTCCTTACCTGATCTGGAGTGCACTAGGACTTGCTTTTACCTATGGTCTTGAACTATTCCCCTGGAGCCGGGCGATGGTGTCCCTATCACATGTTGTCCAGATCGATAACACAAGGATGCTGTTGCATGATTACAAATGGTATGAGCTCCTGGTGCGCTGGATCTTGCTTCCGGTACCCTACCAACTCTGGTTTATCCGTGTTCTGTTCATCTACAACCTTGCTTACCCTGGTATTCGGTGGTGTGTCATGAACAGGACCGGGCGCTGGATTCTTTTTTCTTTTGCTGCCCTGCTGTGGCTGGCTACGATCAATGTCGGATTGGTTGAAGGGGAAGGGCTGCTTTTCTTTTCATTGGGAATCTGGATGCAAAAGAACGGCTTCAATATTGAAAGCCCTTCTTACATACTGAAGCCTTTTTTATGGGGGATGATATTCGTTTCCTTTGCATTTATAAAAACTTTCCTGGCATGGAAAGGTCAGCTGTTACTTGGCGGTGCTGTATTCCCCATCCTGACCCTGATGCATAAAGTCGTCGTTCTCAGCGGGCTTATTGCATGCTGGTATGGCCTGGATCCCATGGTGAAATGGTTCATGAAACGCCCCTTGTTCACCTGGCTGAGTGCTTTTGCATTTATTATTTATGCAATGCACACCCCGCTGGTTGCATATGCAATCACTCCTTTCCTTTCCTTTCTTGAACCAATGCCTGCTTTTCACCTTGCCGCTTTTATCCTGCTGCCCTTATTAGTCATTGGATTCTGCATCATCACAGGATTCCTTCTGCGTCTTATAGCTCCGAAAATTTACAGTACCCTTACAGGTGCGAGAGGGATGTGAAAGCCTGCCTTTCAATTGTATTGATATTTATAAAATAATTGATTATCAGCATAATACATTGAATTAAAATTCCTGCTAATTTAGATTCTGTCCAAAAGAAAACTTTAGTAACTTTGTGCTGTTAATATTTTAACAGTGCGAGGTTTTTATATGATAACACTCTCATACAAAGGGAAAAACACCTTCCTGGAAGCCGTGAATAAAAAGAGCGGCTCGGATGTGCTGGAATGCTACCAGTGCGGCAAATGCGTGTCAACCTGCCCGGTCTCGAATTTCATGGATTTTCCACCCCGGGAGATCATGCAGATGATCAAGCTTGAACTTAAAGAAGAATGTCAGATGGCGAACTCCACCTGGTTCTGCCTGACATGTTCGGCCTGTTCAGGCCGCTGTCCGCGTGAAATAAATATTCCTGCAGTCATGGAAGCAGTCCGTCATCTTGCAATAGAGGAAAACTTCCATCCGGATTCAAAACAGGTAAAAAATATCAGGAAGTTCCATGAGATCTTCCTCGATATGATCAAACGCTACGGAAGGAATTATGAATTACGGATGATGGCGGAATTCAATATCCGTGCACGCAACCTCTTCAAGGATATGCACCTGGCTCCCAAGGCCCTACTGAAAGGAAAAATTCCCCTGGGTGTAAAATCAATGAAAAGTGCAAAAGCCATCAGGAAAATGTATGAGATGGCCGAAAAACTTGAAAAACAGAATAAATAAAATTTCTGATGAAAAAAGTAAGCTATTTCCCGGGTTGTTCAGCCCACGGCACCAGCGAGGAATTTGACCAGACCGTCAAAATGGTCATGAAGACCATGGATGTTGAGATGGAAGAGATCCCCGATTGGAATTGTTGCGGCGCCACATCGGCCCATACCATGAGCGAAAGTCTTGCATATGCTCTCCCTTTACGCAACCTGGTCCTGGCCGAAAAGCTCAGCAACGACACGATGACGATCCCCTGCGCCTCCTGTTACCAGAGATTGAAGGTAACTAAAGTGCATATGGACGAGGACCCCGGGCTCGCTGCAAAAATCACTACTACTGTTGTGGGTGAAGGAAATTACGAAGGCAGGGTCGCAGTAAAATCCATGCTCCAGTACTGTTATGAGGACATGGGGCTTGAAGCCATTAAAGCAAAGGTGACCAACCCGATCAGCGGGATGAAACTGGCCTGTTACTACGGCTGCCTTCTTACCCGGCCCAAGGCCATCACACAGTTCGATTCACCCGAATATCCCATGTCGATGGACCATATTGTGGAAGCACTCGGTGCGAAGGCTACCCCTTTCGATTTCAAAACTGAATGCTGTGGTGCATCTTTTTCCATTTCAGATACGGATGTCGTGCTCCAGCTAAGCGGCAAGATCCTGGAAATGGCTAAGGAAAGCGGGGCACATGCCATCGTTGTGGCTTGCCCTCTCTGCCAGTCGAATCTTGATATGAGGCAGAACGATATTGAAAAGAAATACAAAGTTAAATATGATCTCCCGGTCTTTTATCTTACCCAGCTGATGGCTATTGCCTTTGGTTTCCCAAAGGAAAAGATGATGTTCGGAAAGCACATCGTGCCTGTCGATAGTGCCCTGGCACATATCGGGGAAGTTATTGAAGAGCCGAAGAAACCCGTAAAGGGTAAAAAAGCCGTTCAGGCAGAAAGTGAGGTTGAATAATGGCAAGAGTAGGAGTATTTGTTTGTTTCTGTGGCGCCAACATTGCTGATTTCGTTGACGTCCCAACCGTTGTCGAGGAAGCCAAAAAGATCAGGGAAGTTAAATTCGCCATTGATTATAAGTACATGTGTTCCGATCCCGGTCAGCAGATGATCAGGGATGCCATTGTACAACACAGGCTGACGTCGATTGTCGTTGCAGCATGTTCACCCCGCATGCATGAGAAGACTTTCCGCAAGGCGCTCAGCGATGCCGGCATGAATCCCTACCTTCTGGAAGTTGCCAACATCCGAGAGCATTCATCATGGGTGCATCAGAAAGATAAAAAAGCTGCAACAGAAAAAGCCGGAGATCTGGTGAGGATGGCTGTTGCCAAATCCATTGCCAACGAGCAGCTTCACGAGATCTCGGTTCCGGTTACCAAACGCGCATTGGTCATCGGGGGTGGAATTGCAGGTATACAGGCCGCGCTTGACATTGCCGATGCCAGGATCCCGGTGACCCTGGTTGAAAGAAGCCCGTCAATCGGGGGCCGCATGGCACAACTGGATGAAACCTTCCCGACACTGGATTGTTCCCAATGTATCCTCACACCAAAGATGGTGGATGTAGCTTCTCATCCCTATATTGAGTTGATTCCGTACTCCGAAGTGATTGAACTCGACGGTTACGTGGGGAATTACAAAGCCAAGATAAGGAAGAAAGCTTCATATGTAAACTTCAAGTCGTGTACAGGTTGCGGGGCCTGCTGGCAGAAGTGCCCGGTGAAGGTCCCGAACGAATATAATATGGGGATTGATAAACGTAAAGCAATATATACTCCTTTTCCCCAGGCAGTGCCCAACAAACCGGTAATCGACGCAGAACACTGCACAATGCTCCTGAAAGGTAAATGCGGGATCTGCGCAAAATTCTGCGAAAAGGGTGCCATTGATTTCAAGATGGTGGATGAGGTGATTGAAAGGGAAATAGGCGCCGTTGTTGTTGCAACCGGCTATGACCTCTGGGATGCAACACCTTATGAAGAGTATGGTGTTGGACGTTACAAGGACATCATCAACTCCCTGGAATTCGAAAGAATGGTTTCTGCCAATGGCCCAACCGGAGGATTGCCTGTAAGGCCTTCAGACGGGAAAGTCCCCAAAACTGTGGTATTTATAAAATGTGTGGGATCCCGTGATAAAGCCAAGGGCATTGAGTTCTGCTCGAAAATATGCTGTATGTATACTGCCAAACACGCCATCCTTCTTCATCATAAAGTGCATGATTCCCGGGCATATATATTCTACATGGACATCCGTGCAGCAGGCAAGGGATACGAGGAATTCGTGAACCGTGCACAGGTCGAGACCGGGGCTGTTTACCTGCGGGGACGTGTTTCCAAGATATACCAGAAAGGTGAAAAGCTGATGGTCCGCGGTGAAGACGGGCAGCTTGGACAGGAAGTCGAGGTTGAAGCCGATCTCGTGGTACTGGCTACTGCTGTTGTACCTTATAAGGAGAACCCTGCACTTGCGCGGCTCCTGGGTATTTCCTATGATAAATACGGATATCTCTCTGAGGCCCATCCCAAGCTTCGCCCGGTTGAAACCGCAAAAGCAGGCATTTTCCTGGCAGGATGCACACAGGCCCCCAAAGACATCCCCGATACGGTGGCCCAGGCATCTGCCTGTGCAGCCAAGGTTTGCGGACTTTTTGCAGGCGATACAATTAAGAAGGACCCGATGATCTCTACTGTCAGCAAGGAATTCTGCAGCGGCTGCCAGAACTGTGTGAAAGTTTGCCCCTACCAGGCCATTGTTACAGAAGAAATCCCTCTCGGTTACGGAGCCAAAGAGATGCGCACTGTGGCCAAGATCAACGAAGGCGTATGCCAGGGTTGCGGCTCCTGCGTAGCCATCTGCCGTTCCATGGCTATAAGCCTGGCCGGTTTTACAGATCCTCAAATCATTAACGAGATAGTTGCCATCTAATGGAAGCAGAAGCAAAAGACAAGATCGTCAGTATTGAAAAACCTCAATTGGTTGCCCCTACAGACTGGAAACCGGTGATCGTGGGTATTTTATGCAACTGGTGTTCCTATGCGGGATCGGACCTTACAGGTACTTCCCGTACACAGTACCCGCCGAACATCCGCATCATCAGGGTCCCATGTTCTTCAAGGGTTGATCCATGGTTCATCATCAAAGCTTTACAGACCACTGCGGACGGAGTGCTGATATCGGGCTGTCACCCGGGCGACTGCCATTACATCAGCGGGAATTATTACGCGCGCAGGAGGTTCCTTGTAACAAAGGAACTCCTTAAGATGGTAGGATTCCATGAGAACAGGGTGCAATTCAGCTGGGTTTCCGCTGCAGAAGGCAACAAATTCGCACAAGTAGTGAAAAAAGTGACCGATGATATAGTAAAGCTCGGCCCTCTGCATTTATATAAAAAAGAAAACTTCAACAGATAATGGACTATTCAAATCAAATCCGGGACATTGCCTCGAGACTGTTTGCAGACGGTAAGATCGATGTGTTCGTCGGCTATCGCATGAATGGTTTCGACGACAACCAGGTGCCCGCTGTGATAACCGATCCGAAAGAAACTACGGCCCTTGTTTTTACGGAAAAATCAGTATTCAACCTTACGAATTACCTCAAAGCCGATCATACAAGGAACAAGAGGGTGGGTCTGGTAGTGAAAGGCTGCGACAGCCGTTCACTCAACCTGCTGCTCACCGAAAGCCAGGTGAAGCGCGAGAAGCTATATATAATTGGAGTGGCTTGTGAAGGTGTGATTGACGATAAGGGGAATAAAATGCAAAATTGCATGGAGTGCTTCATCCCCGATGCTGTGGTATACGATGAAATTCTCGGGGAGCCTAAGGGGCAGAAAGAGTATATCGTTAATGCCGATATCACTGAGCTCGCTTCGAAAGGCCTTGTTGAAAGAAGGGAATATTTCGAAGAGATCTTTGAAAACTGCATCCGATGCAATGCCTGCAGGCATTCATGCCCGCTCTGTTATTGCGCCAAATGCTGCATTGACCAGGAAACATCGACGTTGTATAACGGTTCGAACACTTCTTCAAGCGCTTTCCATGCCCTGATGACTTGGTCGCTGCACCTTGCAGGCCGCTGTGTCGACTGCCGCAACTGCGAAAAAGCCTGTCCCAGTCATCTTCCTTTGCACCTGCTTCATAAACAAAATGAAAAGGTGATCTACGAGAATTTCCAGAACCACCTGGCCGGAGTTGAAGAAGGTGACCGCGGGGCTTTCTATAAATACAGCCTCAAGGATCCCGATGATTTTATCATGTAATCCGAAGAAATTATTATGAGTTTTTCAACCTTTGTTACCGATAAAGCTGGCTTGCAGAAGTTTTACGAAGCCATCATCAGCAAACATGAAACCTATGCTCCCGTTGAGAAATTCGGGAAGTTTGATTATAAAAAGGTTTCATCGCTGAAGGAATGTGACCCGGATTCACCCATTGCAATGACCATGAGCGTGAAACCACTGTTCTTCCCGCGTTCCTCCAGGATCATGAAATACGAATCGAACAGCGCCGGGACTAATATCCTTGAAACCGAGGATGATCACCTGGCTGTTCCCCGTGTGATACTGGGAGTGAAGCATTGCGATGCCCGCGGCCTGCAGGTTCTTGAAGCCGTAAATAAATGGGATTATATCGACAGCGATTTCCTAAAACGAAGGGATAATACCGTGATATTCTCTACCCGATGCGACCAGGCAGATACCCATTGTTTCTGCACCTCGCTCGACTATGATGTGGAAAACCTCGATGCAATGGATGTGGCAGTGGTGAATGCTGCAGGAGGCAAGATTTATGTGCAGGCGCGGACAGGAAAGGGGGAAAGTTTCCTTAACGACAACCTCAGCAAGGAGTCAGTAGTCAGCAGCGGGCAGTCAGCAGCGGGCAGTCAGCAGCCGGCATTGGATGACATGAGGAAGCAGTACGAAGCATTTACCGCTTCGTTCCGTCTTAAAATGGATTATAAGGATGTTAATGAAAAAATGTCGGAACGTTTCGATTCCCCTGCATTTGAAGAAGCTTCGCGTAATTGCGTAAGCTGCAACACCTGTGCTTTCATTTGCCCGACCTGCCATTGTTTCAAGATCTCCGATGTGAAGATCAAGGATACCGGTGTCAGGTACAAAAGCTATGATTCATGTAACAACGTTTACTTTACGTTGGAAGCAGGTGGCCATAACCCCCGCCCGGCCAAATACCGGCGCTGGAGGCAGAGGTCCATGCACAAGTTCGTGTTCTATAAAGAACGCTTTGGAGTGAACCTCTGTGTGGGATGCGGGCATTGCGCTATTTCATGCCCCGTGAACATTTCAATATTTGATGTGGTAAATCATGTTGCATCCTCGCCATCAGAATCGTAATTAAAAGTATGAACAGATATGCGAAAAGCGAAAAGCGAAAGGCGAAATTTAATTTTGCCATTTCGCCATTTTGCCATTTCGCTTTTAAAAAATAGTTATGGAAGCTCTCTTAGTTCCCGCCCTTGCGAAAGTTGACCGGATCATCCAGGAAACACCTGATGTACGCACATACCGGATGAAATTCAAGGATGAAGGTTTTATGGAAAAATTCAGCTGGGAGCCGGGACAGTTTGTGGAATTCTCACTTCTCGGTTCAGGCGAATGCACCTTCTGCATTTCATCCTCCTCCACCAGGAAAGGATTTTTCGATTGTTCGATCAAGAAGGCCGGTGTGGTCACAGCCGACATCCACCTGAACATTGAGGAAGGGGACGAAGTGGGGATACGCGGCCCTTATGGGAACTGGTTTCCCCTTGAGGAGATCAAAGGGAAGAACCTGTTGTTCGTAGGCGGGGGAATTGGTCTGGCGCCGCTGCGTTCGCTGATACAGTACTGCATTGACCATCGCGGCGATTACAAAGACTTTACGATACTATACGGGGCGCGCACATCCGCAGACCTTTGTTATAAGGAAGAAATAGAAGAATGGAAGAAAAATACCAGTGTAAAGGTCGTTCTCACCATCGACAAGGCTGAAGATGCCTGGAAGGAAAATGTTGGCGTGGTACCAAAGATCCTTGAAGAAGTTATAAAGCCCGAGATCGCCAATACCAAGGTGATCACCTGCGGACCTCCGATCATGATCAAATACACGCTTCAGTCGCTCGACCGCCTGGGATTCTCTCCCGAGCATGTGATCACTACACTGGAAATGAAGATGCAGTGCGGCCTTGGTAAATGCGGGCGCTGCAATATCGGCAGCACCTATATCTGCAAAGACGGGCCGGTGTTCACTTACGCCCAGCTGAAGGCGCTGCCCGACGAATTCTGATATTGCAGATCTGAAAGGGCAACCATCCTTTTCAACAACAACGTCATGAAATCCAGGTTAATACTTTTTACAGCCGCAATGTTTTCAATTGTGGTTGCTATTTCCCAGCCTCTGGCTGCAGATTCAACCAAACAAACTGTAAAACCAATCCATAATTGGAGTCAGGAACATCGTTGGGGGGATGCCGGTGCAGGCCTGGGAATCGATTACGGGGGGCTGATCGGCGCCAAGGTGACTTTTTATCCCATGAATTATATGGGGATATTTGTTGCAGGAGGATGGGAATATTTCGCTTTCGCTTGGAATGTGGGAGTTTTCGGGCGTTTTGTGCCTGCCAACAAAGGACATGCCGCAAGGCCATACCTTAAAGTTATGTACGGCGTAAACGGGGTTACCAAGGTTGCCGGGATGACAAGTTATGACAAGATTTTTTATGGCTGGACGGTTGGCGCCGGGCTCGAGACAAGGTTCGGGAAAAAGCGAAAAAGCGGGATCAACCTTGATCTGAATGTCCCTTTTCGTACACCTGATTTTTTCAACCAGGTTAATGCAATGAAAAGTGATCCGGATGTAAATAATGTCAGCTCAATTATTCCCATCACAATTTCGGTGGGGTATAATGTTGAGTTTTAACGATCACTTAGTTATTATGCAACGCTGAAAACAGGAAATAAAGCATAACGATAACTGATATCCTCCTTTTCATTCTTAAAGAAAGAATTGAAAAACCGGTCAGATTGCTCACGTCAGGATATCTTTTTTTTTGTAGACGAACCGGGCTGCCAGGATCAGTACCAGGCACAACAAGGCAAATAATCCGATCCTCCACAATTCAATACCGTACGAGGGATCAAGCACATTCACATTCACCCACTTGAACGGACTGATATACCCGAAATCTCCATTTACTCCTGTAATCCTGGAGATCGTGAAAATAAAATAGAAAACCATGATCAGTCCTACGCAGAAGAAAGTAACAGGCCTGGCACTTTTCACAAGAGATGCCACTGTGAAGCCCAGGGAAGCGAACATCAGGTTCAGAAGGAATGTATACAAAGTGATCACAAGAAAAGGCCGCAGGTTGTGATCGCCAGAATTGAAGATCGCCAGGGAAAGAAGGCCAACAACTGCTGCGGCAATATTAAGGAAGGTGATGTACAGCAGGACCAGAGCTGATTTGCTGCTGAATATCTCGTCGCGGCTGACGGGCCTCGACATCAGGTATTCGGCCGTCTTCCCGTATTCCTCTTTCAGTAATATGTTCGATGAAAGGACCATGGAATAGATACTTCCAAGCAGCATCATATAAACAAGGTTATTGGCTGCATAAAAACCCAGGCCCGAAAAAATGTCGCTGATGTTCCCGAATCCCCTGGCTTTCATTGCAGCCATGGGGACTATCTTTGCCATCCCCATGATCTGCTGCTGGAACTGGAGCACGCTCCGGAAAAGTGACATGGTGAAGAAGATAAGGGCACAAATGATCACCGACCAGATAATCAGGCTCCTGGCGTTTCTGCGTAATTCCATGCGAAAAAGGATGATGTTTATCATACAGCACTTAAATTACCGGTAATAATGCAGGAAGATTTCTTCCAGCGGAGGTTCTTCAATGCTCAGGTTTTCCAGCCTGAGCCCCGACAGGCGGGAAATGAGTTCGTTTACATCCCCCGAAAACATGAACTCAAGAGTTTTCGGGCTCCCAGCTATGACCGACGCCATGCCGGGAATCTGAAGGTTTTCCGACGCTCCCTCATCCGCAAACATTATTTTTACCTTTTTCAACTGCTTCTCCCTGAGGACCGAAATCTCATCCGATTTAACAATCCTGCCTTCTTTTACAATGGCCACCCTGCGGCAAAGGGCCTGTACCTCGCTCAGGATATGGGAAGAGAAAAAAACCGTTGCACCCTTTTTATGTTCTTCGATAAGCAGTGAGAACAGCCTAGATTGTATCAGGGGATCCAGGCCGGTGGTAGGCTCATCGAGGATCAGCAGGTCGGGCTGGTGGACCAGGGCCTGGATGATATTCACTTTCTTTTTATTGCCTGTGGACAGCTCAGTGATCCTGCGCTCCAGGTTCAGGTCGAAGATGCCCGCCAGCTCCCGGATCCTGTCTTCGCTCTTGTCCCTCCCATAGAATGCCGCTCCGAACCTGAGGAATTCGTGCACTTTCATTTTATCGTAGAGGTTGGCATCGGAAGGAACATACCCCATGCGGCTCCTGATCTTTTTGGAATCCTTCAGCACGTCCAGGCCGAACATTCTTGCACTGCCTGATGAAGGGAAAATAAGATTCAGAAGGATGCGGATCGTTGTTGATTTACCTGCACCGTTAGGGCCGATAAATCCGAAAAATTCACCCTGTTCCACATTCAGGGAAATATCTTCAATTCCCCGGGAACGCCCGTAATACTTTGAAAGATGGCTGATCTCGATGATATTCGAAGACACGAAAACTTATTTCAAAACAAGCAAAACCAAAGCCACGGTCACGCTGATCTGCCCCATCCAGAAAACGAACATCCATTTAATCATGTCTGCCCTGACTTTTTCGATTTTGACATCTAAATAATGAATGTCACTCTTGGTCGCGAATGAATTCATTTCTTCTTTCAGATGGGATTGAACTTTTTGTTCCACAAACTCTACCAAGGCTTTAGCTTCCTTGTCTCCTAATTTTGATTGAAGGATCTGATAGAGATCCAGTGTCGTTACCGTCATTACTTTTATCTTTCACATTAATCCGGGGAAAGGATAAAAGTGATACAAACTTACATCAATATACGCTTGAAAACAAATCAAAAGCATCATATACAAGGAATCATCACGCTAACAATACTATACATGAAACATATGTAATTTTGTAACTCCGGCAAATTGTCGGAACTTTGCATAACAACACATAACATAACGATGGAAAAACACCTGGTTCATATGATGCGCAACCGTGCTGCACGTTATGGCAGTCGAGAGGTTTTCCGATACCGTGAACCTGGCAGAAAGAATTATAACAGCTATAACTGGCAGGAACTTGTTTCCATCACCGGCCTGGTTTCTAAAGCATTGTTGTCATTGGGTTTTGGCCCCGGATCAAATATCGGCATCTTCAGCGATAATAAGCCTCAGTGGACCATTGCAGATCTTGGAATTCTTGGTGTCAGGGGAGTTGTTGTCCCGTTTTTCGCCACCGCCTCAAGGAAACAGCTGAAGTATATAACTGATGAAACCAGGATGGAGCTTCTGTTTGTCGGTAATAAAGAACAGCTGGAAAAAGCTATGTGGTTGTTTGGCAATTCAGAAAGCCTGAAAATAGTGGTATGTTTTAATGATGATCTGCCGGTGGATGAGGATATACGTTGCATAAACTGGGAGGACTTTCTTAAACTGGGTGGAACAGGAGATTACAGTGAAAGGCTTGAGCAGATTCTGCAGTCTGCAGAACAGGATGACCTGGCGACCATCATATATACTTCCGGAACAACCGGTGAACCCAAGGGTGTGATGCTCGGGATGGATAATTTTTTCAGCTGTTTTAAAAACCATGACGAGAGACTCAAGGTTAATGAAAAGGATGTATCACTTTGCTTTTTACCTCTCAGCCATATTTTTGAACGTTCCTGGACTTTTTATATGCTTTACAAGGGAGCAATAAATGTTTACCTTGAGAATCCAAAAGATGTGATCGGAGAACTTGCGCTTGCCAGGCCCAGCCTGATGTGCACGGTTCCGAGATTCTTCGAAAAGACTTATGAAGGAATCAGGAAAGAGGAAACAAAATGGCCGATATTTAAAAGTAAGATATTTGACTGGGCCATTGGCATCGGACTTGAATATGCTGATTATCTTAAGAAGAATTCCAGGCCTACTTCAGGCCTGGCGTTTAAGCGGTTCCTCGCCGATAAACTGGTTCTGAAAAAATTAAGGTCTGTTTTTGGAGGCAACGTTCGCTTTTTCCCTTGTGCAGGCGCTGCCATACGTCCCGAATTACTGCGGTTCTTTCATGCCGCAGGCATATTTGTGAACTACGGTTATGGAGCAACTGAAACAACCGCAACCGTTTCCTGTTTCAGGGATGATCAGTATGAATTTGAATCCAGCGGAACCGTCATGCCCGGCACAAAGGTTAAAATAAGTGATGAAGGGGAGATCCTTATTCACGGTGAAACGGTCTTCAAAGGCTATTACAATAAACCTGAAGAAACGGCAAAGGTGTTGAAGGAAGGGTGGTACTTCAGTGGAGACCAGGGTAAGTTCAGTGAAGAGGGTAACCTTATAATACTCGACAGGGTCAATGACATCTTTAAAACCTCCGGTGGAAAATTTGTTTCCCCCCAAAAAATAGAAATGCTCCTTGCAGAGGATCCATTTATTGATCAAATTGTTGTACATGGAGACAACCGCAAATTTATTTCGGCCCTCATCGTTCCTTCATTTGACGCATTGAGCAGGCAGTTCCCTGCAATCAGCCACGGAATCAGGGATAAAAAAGTCCTGCTCTCTGAATTTCTGATCACAGAGTTTTACAGGAAACGGCTGGAAGTTATACAGGAAGAACTTATCCCGTATGAGAGGGTTGTAAAATTTACTTTGCTTTCTGAACCGTTCAGCATCGAAAATGATTCGTTGACAAGCACCCTTAAAATCAGGCGCAAAGTGATCTCGGCTATATATGCGAGCCAGATAGATGCCATGTATTTATAGCGACAGTTTCCAGCGTTTATGGGACCAAAGCCAGTTTCCAGGGGTTTTCAGGATGGCTTCCTCCAGCTTCCTTGCATACCTCCGTGTGACTTCGCCCTCGGGCAGGGCGGCGGGATCATCGGCCAGCATGACCGCTTTAACTGTGTAATACCCGCGTTTTACCCTTTGCACATCCACATAAACAACAGGATAATTGTACATGCGGGCATATTTTTCGGGGCCGTGAAGAAAAGCAGTCTCCCGGCCAAGGAACGTAACCCAGTATGATTTTTCGGGATTGCTGGGGCTTTGATCTGCAGCCATGATATAAACCGATGGTGTTTGGGCATTTCGTTCAAATACCAGGAATGTCTCGTATATGGAAGCAAGAGTTGTTCCGAACTTCACCCTGCTCCATTTCATGAAGCTGTTTATATATTTATTGCTGAGAGGTTTGTAGAAGGCAATAATGGGGTGTTTTGTAAATAGCCCGGGCGACATGCTACCCCACTCAAAATTGTTAAAATGGGCAGGAAGTGCAATAACGCTCTTTCCCTGAGCCAGCCAGGGTTCTATGATCCCGGGGTTTGTGATGAAGTACCTCTTTTTCACAGTGCGTGGAAGCATACTGAACCCTTTAATGCCTTCGGCAAGGATATCGGCAAGGTTTTTATAAACAGTTTTTACGATCTTATTAAGTTCCTGATCCGAAAGTGCGGGGAAGCAGGTTTTAAGGTTTGAGAGGATCACTTTTTTTCGGTAGCCCATGATACGGTGAAGGAAAAACTGACCAAAATCCGAAAAAAAATAAAGCAGCGGGAAAGGCATAAGCCCGATCAGGAAAACAAAAAATAAAAAAACACCCGTCAGAATTAAGTCCATCAAAACCTCAGTTAACTATTCCTGATCAGCTTCCCGCCTGCGGGGAGAAGACCGGGGGGCTGCCAATCTTATATTGCGTGCCGATGACGTTTGGGTTGGAAAACTTCATTTTAGCAGATCCCTGAAGCCTTCGGCACAGGTTTTCAGTTCAAATTCGATGAGCTCGTATTTTGCTATGCCATTCAGCACATAAGGATCCTTTGCCATGATGTCTGCAGCCTCATCTTTGCTGCCGGCGTTGAGAAGGATAAATCCTCCGGTGCGGGGAACCTGCGGTCCCGAACAAACAAGAATCTTTCTTTCCATTAAAGACCGGAGGTAAGCACGGTGGGCATCTATAAACTGATCTACGATTTCAAGAGGTTTCAGGTAAACTGAATGGAATGCAAACATGTTCATTTAATCTCTATCGGTTAATTCCCCGCCCCTCTGGGGCGGAACCCGGGTCCAGGGCTCTGCCCTGGGGTTAGTACCATTTTATTCTCTTCCGGTTAATTCCCCGTAGCTTGCCGGGAAACCATGGGTTCCTGCCATGGATTTATTTGCAAATTTAAATTATTTCATACATTTACCAGTCCAAGTATTCAACAATGTATTCGAAGACACACCTGCTGGCAGGATTCTTTGTTTGTGTTACGCTTGTTATAATTCTCCTTTTTGCCGATCACTATGCCTCGCTGAACCTGCCCGAAGGTATGCTTGTCCCCCTGCGCTGGCTGCCGGTACTGATCCTTTTTCTTTATGCCTTAAGGAGCAAAAGCCTGACCACCTGGATCTTTTTTGCCATGCTGGCCGGGGGTGAATTCGGCCATGATTTTCCTTCCCTTGCAACAAACATGGATGTTCTCAGCCTGATCTTCCTGCGGCTGATCAAAACAATCATCGCCCCTCTTTTATTCGGGACACTTGTGGTTGGAATTGCAGGGCATTCAGATCTGAAGCAGACTGGCCGGCTTGGATGGAAATCAATTCTGTATTTCGAACTTGTAACAACCATTGCCTTATTCCTCGGACTTGCGGCAATAAACATCAGCAGGGCAGGGGTCGGACTCGTACTGCCTGAATCGGCCGACATTAAAGATCTGACCGGGCCTGCCCACCAGGGGTGGAAGGACATTATCCTCCATATTTTCCCTGAAAATATTGCAAAATCGATAGCCGGGGCCGAGATCCTCCAGATTGTCGTGTTTTCCATTCTTTTCGGGATCGCCATGGTCATGGTTGCCGAAAAATACCGTATGCCGATGCTTACTTTTGCCCGTTCCCTGTCGGAAGTGATGTTCAAATTCACGAAGATCATCATGTATTTTGCTCCTGTGGCGGTTTTTGCGTCCATTGCCTTCATTGTAGGGCATATGGGCATAGTTGTGATCATTTCATTGCTGAAATTACTTGGTACGCTGTATATCGCCCTCCTGGCTTTCATGCTCTTTGTTCTCCTGCCAGTCTGCCTCCTTGCAAAGATCCCTGTGCGTGGTTTTATCCGGGCGATAACCGAACCTGCGACCATAGCATTTGCCACCACGAGTTCCGAAGCAGCACTTCCCCTGGCCATGCAGAAAATGGAAGAATTCGGAGTACCGCAGAAGATAGTTTCATTTGTGCTCCCATTGGGCTATACTTTCAACCTGGATGGTACGACACTTTACCTGAGCCTGGCTTCAGTCTTCGTTGCACAAGCTTCGGGGATCGACATGCCGTTTGGTACACAGCTTCTGATGTTGCTCACGCTGATGCTTACCAGCAAAGGCGTGGCCGGTGTTTCAAGGGCGTCGCTCGTTATTCTTCTTGGGACTGTCTCCTCCTTCGGGTTATCCACTCTCCCGGTCTTTCTTATCCTGGGAGTTGACGCCCTGATGGATATGGGAAGGACGGCCACAAATGTGATCGGGAACAGCCTGGCATCGGTTGTTATCGCCCGATGGGAGAAGGAATTCGACAGCGAAAAAGCCGGGAGAATGAGCATGGTTAAAAAAGCCGAAAGCCTGTATGACTGAAAAAAGATCCTACACTCTTATCCTTATAAGTGCCTCCCTGGCCATGCTCATGGTGAAGCTGGATGCATACGTTGTGAATATCTCCCTGCCTACCATCTCCCAGGATTTCGGCTGCTCACGAAACATAGCCAGCCTTGTGCTCCTGTCCTACCTTGTTGCAAGCACCAGCACCCTGCTGCTGTTCGGAATGCTGGGTGACCGGCTGGGACTGAAAAAGATCTTCATCACAGGCTTCGTAATGTTCACTGCCGGTTCCCTGTTATGCGGCATGTCGCCAAACATCGTAATACTGATCATTTCGCGTTTTATCCAGGGCATGGGGGGATCCATGCTGGTCGCCAACTGCATGGCCATCGTAGGAAGGTTCATGCCGCATGAAAGGGTGGGGTCATCCTATGGAATTCTCACAACCATAGCGGCTGTGGGAATCTCACTGGGAGCGCCACTGGGAGGTATCATCACATTCTATGCATCGTGGCACTGGGTTTTCCTGATCAACATCCCCATCGGGATCCTGGCCATATGGCTTTCACTAAGGTATATTCCTTCGGAGGAAAAGGAAAAATTTTCACTCAGTGGGTTTGATTTCACCGGATCGACCCTGGCGCTGTTTGCATTCACCTTCCTGATCCTGGCGTTCAACTCATTCAACAACAGGGGATTGGAAGCTATAATGCCATACGGAGCCCTCGTCATCTCTTCGGTTTTCTTCCTGTTGTTCGTACAACGCGAAAAGAAATGCGCCAACCCCATACTCGACCTGAAACTGTTCAGGAACAAACCTCTCACTTTTGCACTCATTGCGAGCCTGCTGGCCTCGAGCACAAATTTCGGCAATTCCTACCTGATGCCATTTTACCTTGAAAAAGACGTCGGATTTACCGCCAATATCGTTGGCATGCTCATCCTGATCACCTCGCTGGTCGTTATGTCCATTGCGCCTGTCTCGGGGAAGCTTGCCGACAAGATACACCCTGTAAAACTCTGCACTTTTGCACTGGTCGTAGGTGTGGTCAATTACATGTTTTTCTGCTTCAACCTGGAAAGTATGAACCTCTGGATGATAGTCATCTTCCTCTTTGCCTCCGGTGTCTTCCTCGGGTCTTTTATATCGCCGAACAATAAAATGATCATGGATATGGCCACCGAAGGGAAGCATGGGATCGTTTCGGCCACGGCCAACACCTTTAATTCAATGGCTGCAGTGCTCGGTGTTTCGTTTTTCCAGATGATCAATTCGATTACTGTCGGGAGCAACAGCGCAATAGCCACTTTGCAGCAGAACCTGAACGGCATCAGAAATGCATACACTTTCGGAGCAGCGCTGCTTGTAATTGCATTGCTTGTCACATGGCTTTCAAGGAGGCCTGCACACAATACATCGGTTTAATTTTTTTTATTTTGACTGTGGATGAGTTTTCCCTGTCGCAGTCAGCCCACATTAAGAAACAAATAAAATTCGCAGATATGAGCTTCAAAATTTCCCGTTACGGATGGCAGCCCGATATCCCCGACCAGAGGGACTACAGGTATGCCGCACCGGCTATGGTCCTGAAAAAACTTCCAGGAAAGGCAGATCTAAGACCCGGTTGCCCGCCGGTTTATGACCAGGGGCAGCTCGGGAGCTGCACCGCGAATGCCATTGGAGCAGCTTTTGAATTCGGGCTGATCAAACAGAAGGCCCCGGACTTCATGCCTTCGAGATTGTTCATTTACTATAATGAGCGGGTCATCGAGAATTCGACCGGCAGCGACAGCGGGGCTATGATACGCGATGGTATGAAAACAGTGAACAAGAACGGAGCCTGCCCCGAAAAAGACTGGCCTTACAACATTAAGAAGTATGCAGTAAAGCCTTCCTCCAATTGTTATAAGAAGGCCCTGGACCACCAGGTGCTTTCATATCACAGGGTTCCCAGGGTTCTTGACCAGATAAGGGGTTGCCTGGCCGAAGGTTATCCCATGGTATTCGGGTTTACTGTTTATGAGAGCTTTGAAAGCGCCCAGGTCGCCCGTACAGGTGTACTCAACATGCCTGGCCCGGCTGAGAAAGCAATGGGAGGCCATGCGGTGCTTGCTGTAGGTTATGATGATAAACCAGGCAGGTTCATTGTCCGCAACAGCTGGAGCGATCAATGGGGGATAAAGGGTTATTTCACCATGCCCTATGATTACCTGCTGAATGAGAATCTCAGCGACGACTTCTGGACGATCCGCCTGGTAGAGGAAAACAAAGAATTGAAAAAGAAATGATTGTGAATAAAATTCATAATTTCGGAAACAAGTATTAATCAAAAAAAAACATCATGAAAAAGTACATTGCAGAATTGATCGGAACATTCAGCCTGGTCCTCTTCGGATGCGGCTCGGCCGTTATTTCCGGAATCTCACAAACCGGCCCAAGCGGGATTGGTATACTCGGTATCTCAATAGCCTTTGGCTTCGCGGTTGTTGCCATGGCCTATGCAATCGGCGGCATCTCAGGATGTCATATCAACCCTGCCGTTACAGTGGGTGTTCTTGTTGCAGGAAAGATGAGTGGGAAGGATGCTGTTGGTTATATTATTTCCCAGTGTATTGGTGCCATCCTTGGAGCCCTGGTGCTGTATCTTATTGCATGCGGAAAACCCGGATGGCAGATGCCTGAATGGGGTCTGGGATCAAACGGCTGGGGAGCAGGCTATCTTGGCCAGTATAATATCGCCAGCGCCTTTATTATTGAAACTGTTATGACATTCCTCTTCATTTTTGTAATCCTTGGCACCACTTCGAAATTCGGTAACGGAGCGATGGCCGGGCTGGCAATCGGTGTTACCCTGATGCTGATCCACCTGGTGACGATCCCGGTTACCGGTACTTCGGTAAATCCTGCAAGAAGCCTCGGACCTGCATTGTTTTCCGGCGGCAGAGCCCTGTCCCAGCTTTGGCTGTTTATTGTGGCGCCGGTTGTGGGTGCAGTGATTGCAGCATTATTGTGGAAGTTCGGGTTCGAGAAGGAGCAGGCTTAACTTATAATTTTATCAGGATTCCATAATGACTGATACTATTTTGCTGTAATGTTGCTCTCCATAACGCCAGGGGTGGTTCCGAAAGAACCGCCCCTTTTCTTTATATCCTGAAGGATCCTGAACCGGAGAAATTAGTATTTTTGGGCATGATTGATTTGAGAAGCGATACCGTTACACGCCCTTCAAAAGAAATGCTCGAAGCTATGTTCTCGGCAGAAGTGGGCGACGATGTTTTCCATGATGATCCCACCGTGATCATGCTTGAGGAAAAAGCTGCAGCCCTGCTTGGGAAAGAAGCAGCGTTGTATTGTCCTTCAGGCACGATGACTAACCAGATCGCAGTGAATATCCATACCCGTCCGGGCGACGAGGTGATCCTCCATAAACATTCGCATGTGTACTATTATGAAGGCGGTTCAATGATGCGGAATTCAGGTGTATCGGTCTGTCTTCTCGAAGGGGACCGCGGGCAAATCAGCCCGGAGGATGTTGAGTCGCATATCAATCCTGATAACGATATTCACCGCCCTGTCACGACCCTGGTCGAAGTGGAAAACACCATGAATAAAGGCGGAGGATCTGTTTATAAATTCGAAACCCTGGCCGCGATCGCAGAAATTTGCAGAAGGCATAACCTGAAATACCATCTCGACGGGGCACGCTTGTTCAATGCCCTGGCCGAAACCGGTGAAGATCCTCAAAGATACACCGCTCTGTTTGATTCTGTTTCAATATGCCTGTCAAAAGGGCTTGGCGCCCCCATCGGTTCGCTGATCGCAGGGGATAATGCTTTTATCAAGCGGGCACGCAGGGTAAGGAAAGCCTTTGGAGGAGCTATGCGGCAGGTGGGATATATCGCAGCTGCCGGGATCTATGCCCTGGATCATAACATCGGCCGCCTTAAAGACGACCACGACAGGGCCAGGTATATCGGCAAAGTCCTGGAATCGCTGCCATATATCGACAGCGTCATGCCCTGTGAAACGAACATCCTCATCTTTACCCTGGGGAAAAAGTATTCAGAGCAGGAATTCCTGAGCAGGCTGAAGGATCAAAATATCCATGCACTGCCACTTGCCCCTCAGGTGATACGTTTTGTCACCCATCTTGATTTTACCGACAGTATGATGAGGAAGGTGGAAGAGGTGCTGAAATCCTTATAGGTAAAGCAAATATCCCAACAAAGTGGTTTATTTGAAAACCGAACTCACTTTATCCAACCTGAGCATATCTTCATCGGAAAGCCTGAAGTTCATTGCCCCGGTGTTTTCTTTCACATGGACTTCTTTTGTTGCCCCGGGTATTGCAACCACCATACCTCCATGGTAGTTGATCACCCAGTTCAGGGCTATCTGTGAAGGAGTTACATTGTACTTCACTGCAAGCTCTTTAACGAGATTGATGACAGGGCGGCTTTTCTCAAGTCCTGCCGGTTTGAAAAGGGAAGTATGCTTTCTCAGCCCTATGTTTTTCAAAAGCTCAGGATGGTCATGGAACTTCCCCGTAACCAATCCCTGTGCAAGCGGTGAGTATGCGATAATTGAAATGCCAAGTTTTTTGGCCATTTCCAACACCCCGCTTGATTCTATCTTACGGTTCAGCAGGCTATACGACATCTGGTTGGATGCCAGCGGGATTCCTTTTTTATCCAGGGTTTCCCAGGCGTTTTTCATCTTCTGTGCCGAAAAATTGCTGACCCCGATGTATTTTATTTTTTTACCGTAGAATAATTCAGCCATAGCAGAAACCTCGCTCTTTTCATTTGAAAAGCCCCAAGGCTGATGCACCTGGTAAAGGTCTATGGGATACGGGGCCAGAGCTTCAATCCTCTGATCAATGGTTTTGGGAATATTCGTTGCAAAACGGAACATGGGCCACCATTTTGTCGCAATAAGTACTTCGCCAGGTTTTTTAACTTTCGCCTGCAATGCTTTTGACAGGGCCTTCTCTGAAGCCCCCTGTCCGTAAACCTCTGCCGTATCGAACCAGTTAATACCTCCTTCAAGTGAAAGTCCGACCACTTTGGTAATCAGGTCATCTTCAAGCTTAGGCCAGAATTTCCCTGCAAGGTTGTTTTGCTTACTGAACTGCCAGCAGCCGAGGCCTATAGGTGTAACCATCATACCGCTGTTTCCAAGTGAACGTAAAGTCTTCATAAATCTTAAATTTTATCAGATAAAGGTAATCATTTACTTCCTGATTACAGCTGTCAAAAACCGTACCTTTGCTAAACACAAGTCTTTATCATGACAAAAATTCTCATCGGAGCTGATATTGGAGGTAGCCATATAAGCTGTATGGCAGTCGACTCCGAAGGACATATTATTTCGGATGTTTTCAAAGTAAGGAAGGAAGTCGACAGCCAGGCTTCTGCCGAAGTCATCCTTGAGGGTTGGGGTGAAGCCCTGTCAGAGCTTATCAGGCTGACCGGAAAAGAAAACCTGGGAGGGATAGGCTTTGCCATGCCGGGGCCTTTTGATTACCCGGGAGGCATAGCATGGTTCAAAGGAGTGCAAAAATACGACAGCCTATATAGCGTCAATGTGCGAAAGGAACTCCACAACCGTCTTGGCCTGGATGTTTCAATCCCTTTAAGGTTTTTAAACGATGCGACCAGCTTTGCCATCGGAGAGGCATGGACGGGCAAGGCTTCACGATTCAGGAGAAATATGGCCATCACTCTTGGGACGGGGTTCGGATCTGCATTCATTGAAGATGGCATCCCGGTAGAGTCAGGCCCTGAAGTTCCGGAATACGGATGTGTTTATCATCTGCCCTTTGATGACAGCATTGCTGATGACCATTTCTCTACAAGGTGGTTCATTGGAAGTTACAGGAAGATTACCGGGGAAGATATTACAGGGGTGAAGGAACTTGCAGAAATGGCTGAAGGATACATGATCCGGGATGAAGGGTTGCCTTCAGGCGCTTACGGGCTGCATCCCGCATCCCGCATCTTCAACGAGTTCGGCTCCAATATGGGAGCATTTCTCGCCCCCTGGCTCCTGAAATTCCATGCAGGATGCCTGACCATTGGAGGGAATATCTCAAATTCATATTCATTGTTTGAAAAACCTTTCCTGCAATCGTTGCATGACCAGGGCTGCAATATACCGGTCTTTATTTCGGAGCTTGGCGAACTGGCCGGTATCATTGGAGCGGCAAGGCTTTGCGACGATTCATTTTATTCCAGGCTGCCGTTTATTTCAGATAAATAAGCATGTACAATTGTTATCCTGTTTTTCCACTGGGGGATGGCTTGATCCATGAAGGTTTCGCCAGTCTTGCAAAACATCTCCTCTCAAAAAAAACAGTGGTAATTGATGGATACCATGGAGTGTTCTTTGAGGATTTCAGGAAACGCATGGATGGTTATTTCAGGGATTCAGGCTTAAATGTTTCCTGGCAGGACATCAGCCAGGCAATGCTGCCATCCACTGAGACCAGCCGCCTCATTGAACCCTTTCTGGGAGGCGACGATCCACTTTTCGGGACCCGTTGCACACTGAGTTTTTCTGATCTGTTTGATGGTGGTAAGCTTAGCCGTATGCAACCTGATCCCATGGCCGACCTGAACATTCTTTACGGGCCGGGAGCTTCCCTGTCGTCATGGGAAGGATACAGGCTATATGTCGATCTTCCCAAAAACGAAATCCAGTACCGCGCCCGGGCAGGCAGGATCAGCAATCTTGGTGCTGTTTCACCTGCGGCTCCGAAGACGATGTATAAAAGATTTTATTTTGTCGACTGGATACTGCTAAACCGTCACAAAGATTTTATTTCCTCTGATGTGGATGTTGTCGTGGACGGTCAGAAGCCTGATGGCATTACCTGGATTTACGGGGATTGCTTCAGGAAAGCGCTGAATTCATTGAGCCGCAATGTTTTCAGGGTCAGGCCGTGGTTTGAACCAGGGGCCTGGGGCGGCACCTGGTTCAAAGACCATATTCCGGGAATGAAAAAAGATGTCCCTAATTATGCCTGGTCCTTTGAAATGATCGTCCCGGAGAATGGCATTATTCTCGAAAGCAGCGGAAACAAACTTGAAGTTTCATTTGACTGGCTGATGTTCAGGGAGGCATCATCAGTGCTCGGAGACTGCCATTCCCGTTTCGGTAAAGAATTCCCTATAAGGTTTGATTTCCTTGATACTTTCGACGGGGGCAACTTATCGGTACAATGTCATCCACAAGAAGAATACATTCAAAAAAAATTCGGCGAAAACTTCACCCAGCAAGAGGCTTATTATATTCTGGATACAAAGGATGATGCGATGGTAAACCTTGGATTCAGAGAGAATATTGATCCTGAAGAATTCAATAAAACCCTGGTAACAAGTGCTGAGGTAAAAACCCCTGTTGACATTCAGGAATACGTGCAGCAGCATCCTTCGGCAAAGCATGATTTTTTCCTCATCCCTGAAGGAACCATTCACGGGTCAGGCGCCAACAACCTGGTACTTGAGATCAGTACCACTCCGTATATCTTTACATTTAAAATGTATGACTGGTTGAGGATGGACCTGGACGGGAGCCCCAGGGACCTGAACATAGTAAGGGCAATGGAGAACCTTGATTTCAGCCGGAAAGGGAAGATAATAACCGCCGATTTCATTTCAAAACCCGTATTGCTGGCCGAAGGTCCCGGCTGGAAACAATTCCATCTGCCGACGCATCCCTTGCATTATTACGATGTTTGGAGGTACCATATTAAGTCATCCGCATACATTGAAACAAACAATAAGTTCCATGTGCTGAACCTGGTTGAAGGGGAGGAGATACTCGTGGAGACAAGGAACGGGATGAGCATGAAGTTCAGTTATGCAGAAACTTTTGCCATTCCTGCGGCGGCCGGGGGATACAAAGTGAGCAGTCTTTCGGGGGAAGAGGTGTGGCTGGTTATAGCATTCATTAAATAAAACAATGAGATGTTGAAAGTATTATTTTAGCATTGAATTCTTCAGGCAATGGGAAAAAAAATATCTGTAAAAATTATTGCAGCTTCAATAATATTATCATTGTGTATCTTAGTGTCATCCTGCGGGGAAAGGTCCGGGAGCCATCAAAATGTAATCCCACTTAAAACCGGAAATTACTGGATTTACGAGGGAAAGTATAACGGCAGGCCAGTTACCATGAAAATCACTGAAAGTGAGACGCATAAAAGAGGGACTCTCACATTCGCCCTGCTGAAGGGATTTCCTGGCGATATGCTCAGCGGAGAGGACTGGGAACCTTCTTCGTGGGGTCTCCTGGTGACAGGCGATCAGCATTATTACAAGTTCAATTTTCCAAAGACTGATTCAGTGAAAAAAGCGTTCCTCGACAGCCGGAATGTATTAACCGGCCTGTTCACCGATTCGGAAATTTTCATGGAAGCCTTATATGATACCGGACAGACGTTTGGTGAGGCAGCCCAGCTCACGCGTGAGGACGGGAGTTATTACTGGAGAGTAACCGATAAACACGCATTTGATGCTTCCTCGATAAGGGAGCTGAAGTTAATCGGGCCTTTTGACCGGTTTACCATCACGAATAAAACCCTGGCCGATGATATTATGATCGATATGGTTCCGGGAATAGGCATAGTGAGGTACCGTTATTCTCATCATGGGACACCAGCCGAGCTTGATCTGAAACTCATGGAAGCGGGTCTCAGATGATCCCGGTCCTGATCTGAAGCTCACAGAAGCCGGTCTCAGATGATCCCGGTCCTGATCTGAAGCTCACAGAAGCCGTTCTCAGGTAATTCCGGCCTTGATCTGAAACTCATGCAGACCGTTTTTATGTAACGCCGGTTTAAGCAGCAATCTTGAGCAAGCTTTCCCTCCTCGTTTTTAACCACTTTGGAACTGCATCCCTGAGGATGATCAGTACTGAAAACATGATAAGTACAGTCAGAATCATGTTGATCAACCCCTGGAGGAAATGTTTTTCGGTGCTCATCTGGGGAATGTAGATGCCGCTGATATTCATGGTGCCGGCAGTAAGGGTAGTTATTCCGACAAAAACCAGGGGAATGATCGTCACCCAGGCATACCTGATTTTGCCTTTATTGATGATGTATGTCGTCCCAACCGTAAGTGCGATGGTTGCAAGAAGCTGGTTGGCGGTTCCGAACATAGGCCAAATCGTGGAGATACTGCCCGTATAAATAAAATAAGCCCATAAAAACACCACCAGTGCGCTGGAAAAAAGATTTGCAGGCAGCCATTCGTTGCGCCCCAGTGGCTTGAAAATCTTACCCAACATTTCCTGGAGGATGAATCTTGCAACACGTGTGCCGGCATCAATGGTCGTGAGGATAAACAAGGCTTCAAACATGATGGCAAAATGGTACCAGTAGCTCATCAGGGATTTAAGTCCCGGAATGGATGAAAAGATCTGGGCCATTCCCACTGCAAGGGAAACAGCACCTCCTGTTCGGCCTGTTACATTTTCACCTACCTCCGCCTGGAGACGTGGCAGATCGGAAGTAGTAAAACCAAGGGATTTAAGTATGGGCAGGTAATGAGCCAGTCTGCTGGCAGGGACGTTGATGATAAAATAATCCATGGGCAGAAGACTGGCTGCTGCAATAAGAGCCATAATGCTGACTAACCCTTCGGAAAGCATCGCGCCGACAGCTATCGGTTTGATATGCGACTCGGTCATAATCATTTTTGGCGTAGTCCCGGATCCGATGAGGGAATGGAACCCTGATATAGCTCCGCATGCAATGGTGATAAAAAGATAGGGGAACAGGGTTCCAGGGATTATTGGTCCGCCCCCGTAAATAAAAGGTGTAAATGCAGGCATTTTAAGTACGGGGGCAACGATGATGATTCCGATTACAAGCATGGCCA
>Ga0364867_10052_pt1 | contig 75210 bp, 79 predicted proteins | sample ExccelAu500001D4_3_FD_206915 | JGI IMG/M metagenome (GOLD analysis project Ga0364867, IMG submission 206915) | Enriched cells from Trout Bog Lake Hypolimnion, Wisconsin, USA - BchlTB.Aug13.5000.01.D4 | ecosystem: Environmental > Aquatic > Freshwater > Lake > Hypolimnion/Profundal zone | place... | reverse complement strand
AAGGTCAACATGGGTACATGACATCAAGAGCTCAGATAGATCTCGTGCCTGCTGTGTAAATTGCAATGCAATGGTGGAGGTTTTAAGTAAAGCATTCAGTGCATCAGAGAAGAACAAAGGCGGCTCTGAATACGCAGGCAACTGTTGCTCGTCACATCCAACCATCACTACTGCATCAAATTCTCTTAAGCGCGTTGAGCTCAAGGGCAAGATACTCAGGGTTGCCAGAGCCTCTCCACCCTCCTCTTGGTAACCTGCTCCCTCCAAGATGGTCTTGAGCAGACTTAACCATTCTGAGAAATACATCGGGATGCGCTGATACTGCGTGTTTTGGAGATCTAAGGACTTGAGAGTCTCTAATAGCTGATTACCCGCAGAATCTGCTTCCAAATTCTGAATCATTCCGGTTGCTTCTAAATTGCTCTGTAATAAGGCGTAGGCTTTTTTACAGTCTAACTTGAGCATTAACCACTCGTAGTGCTTCTCTCTTAAAAATTGCAATAGCTGCAATAAAGCAAGATTCGGTAATCTGCTTCCAGATCTTTGCGCATTTTCTTTTGCGCCCTCAATGGCCAGATAAAAAGTTTGCCATCCAGATTCTGCTTTACTGGCAATCAAAATATCTTCCAGCTCGGCGACTAAACCAATACAAGTATCTTTTTCTTTATTCAACCAGTTAGGATTTTCAATATCCACAAACGGATTTTGTAAAAACTCAAGTAACACTTTGGCACTGGGTCCATCTTTTGGCGCCCTCATGAGCTCTAACCAGCTCATTAAAGAAGCTGCAGCTCGGGTAGTAGAAAGCTTCCAGCCAGTCTCGTCCCGAATATTTAATGAGGGACCCAGTCTCGATAAAAGTGCTCGAGTGCGTCTTGCAGCCAAGCGATCTTGTGCGACCAGTGCAATCTTGGTTTTGCCGTCTATCAAATGTTGTTCAATCGCTTTAGCAGCCACCCAAGCAAGCTCTTCAAAGCGCTTAGCAGCAATCAAGCGCCAATGAGCTGATTGAGCATTGGCAATATTGTGGAGCGCTTGCTCTTGGGAACCCTCACCCCCAATGGCTTCTGCCCACAAACCAACATTGCGCCAATCCAACTTCACTTCCAGCACTGGTGCAAATTGCCCGTAGCTTTGCAACAGTGATGAAATCAATTCTTGATCAACCGGTATTGGGTCTGCAGTCTCAACCCAAATCAGCGGTCTAGCCAAATGGCTTTGCTTTGCAGCCTCAAGATGAGCTGCTATAGCAAGTTGTTTTCTGAATACTGGATCACCGGGACTAGCAAGGTAGCGCCAAAACGCTAAGAGCACTTTTGCTTCACGATCAATAATCTTACGAGATAAGGTGGGATAGACTTGATTGATTGTTTTATCTAATAAATCTTTAACCTGATCAATCCATTGCTCTCCAAGCGCTGACTTACTTTGCCCCACATCTTGTAGCGCCTGAATCTGTTTTTGTAGTTGTGGTGCAACGGCATTGGACAAAGTGTCGCAAGCATCAATAATGGCTTGCGCCAATCCCCACGCCCCTGATTCACTTTCGGCTTTAAACCACACTTGTAAATCATCATGCTCTTTAAGCGTTGCATAGACACTAAGCCAGCGCTCTAGATCAGATGGTTTCTTAGGAAACTTCCATGCACCGGGTGCTGACTCAAGCCAGTCGCTCATGCTGATTACTTGTGGCAAGAGTGCAATCTGGGGTTTGAGATCTTGGGGTCGTTGCTGTTCTAGAGCTTTTCTCAGTCCAATGAGTGGTCCTGCAGTACTGAGAACGACCAAGGGTCTTTGATTGGTGTTGATGGCGCATTCCCAAATGCCCTTGGCTAATTGCTCCAATGCCTTGGCATTGGGTTCGATAGCCCAAGTGTTCACTTGTTTTTCAGCATTGAGGATTGGGAAGGGTTGCGGCATTAGGCTGATGTTTTGGAGCTCGGTTTTGGTCTAAATCGGTATTTTGGGCAGAAAGTGTGGCTTATTGCTAATATAAGCGGTGTAGCTCGATTACTAAATAAGTCTAGATAAGGAATTTTCATGAGTGCCGGCATTAAACACGTAACAGACGCTTCTTTTGAGCAAGACGTCCTCAAGTCCGATAAACCTGTATTGCTCGACTTCTGGGCTGAATGGTGTGGTCCTTGCAAAATGATTGGTCCTATTCTGGAGGAGCTCTCCGGTGAATATGGCGATAAGTTGCAAATCGCCAAGATGAATGTGGATGAGAACCAAGGTGTTCCAGCCCAATTCAATATCCGCGGCATTCCAACCCTCATTTTGTTTAAAAACGGTACGGTTGCTGCTCAAAAAGTAGGCGCCCTGGCTAAATCCCAGTTATCCGCCTTTATTGACAGCAATATCTAATCATCCCAGGTCACAGGCTCTCTGACTGAGCCTGTGATCGTGGTGTTTTACCCTTTTTGTGTTTTTAGGTCTGTTTTGGTGTAGTATTTCTCCATAGTACAAATCCAGCACTCATCTGTGCTTCGATTTTCTGATTCACCTCCCCCACTTTTCTTGATCTCTTTCTAGTACACATCCCCCAAATTGGTTTTCCGGTAACAAGCGCTTGTCAGATCTCATCTAGACAAAACCCAAGCCAAACCCTTTCCATTTATCCATACCCCATTTATCACCCCCGAAGAACGCTATGCAATTAACTGAACTTAAAGTCCTCCACGTATCCGCTTTGCTAGAGATGGCAGCCAGCCTGGAGATTGAAAACACCCAACGGATGCGCAAACAAGAATTGATGTTTGCCATTCTCAAGAAACGTGCGAAGTCTGGCGAGACTGTCTTCGGTGATGGCACCTTAGAGGTATTGCCGGATGGCTTTGGCTTCTTACGCTCTCCAGAAGCCTCCTATATGGCTTCTCCAGACGACATCTATATCTCCCCTGCGCAGATCCGCCGCTTTAACTTGCATACCGGTGATAGCGTTGAGGGTGAAGTACGTACCCCTAAAGATGGTGAGCGTTACTTTGCTTTAGTCAAAGTCGACAAGATCAATGGTCTAGCACCAGAGGCTCTCAAGAACCGCATCATGTTTGAGAACCTCACACCACTTCACCCTAATCGTGTGATCTCTTTAGAGCGCGACATCAAGGCAGAAGAAAACCTTACTGGCCGCATCATCGATATGATCTCGCCCATTGGTTATGGTCAGCGTGGCCTTTTAGTTGCATCTCCCAAGTCTGGTAAGACCGTGATGATGCAGCACATTGCGCATGCGATCTCTGCCAATAATCCCGATGCCATCTTGATCGTTCTACTCGTAGATGAGCGTCCTGAAGAGGTTACTGAGATGCAACGCTCGGTGCGCGGTGAAGTCGTCGCCTCTACCTTTGATGAGCCTGCAGTGCGTCACGTTCAAGTTGCCGAGATGGTGATTGAAAAAGCCAAACGTTTAGTGGAGATGGGTAAAGATGTGATCATCTTGCTTGACTCGATTACCCGTTTAGCCCGCGCTTACAACACCGTCGTCCCTTCCTCAGGTAAGGTGCTCTCCGGTGGTGTAGACGCCAATGCTTTGCAACGTCCAAAACGTTTCTTTGGTGCGGCGCGTAATATTGAAGAAGGTGGCTCACTCACCATCATCGCTACTGCCCTGATTGAAACCGGTAGCCGGATGGACGACTTGATCTACGAAGAGTTCAAAGGTACTGGCAATATGGAAGTCCACCTTGAGCGTCGTTTGGCTGAGCGCCGTGTTTACCCTGCGATCAACCTCAATAAGTCTGGCACCCGTCGTGAAGAGCTCTTGGTCAAGGCCGAGAACCTCCAGAAGATCTGGGTATTGCGTAAATTGTTGGCCGATATGGACGATATTGAGGCGATGAACTTCATCGTGGATAAGCTCAAATCGACTAAAAACAACGGTGAATTCTTCGATTTAATGCGCCGTGGTGGCTAAAAAGGGCTTGTTTTAGTCTTTTTCCACCTCAGGAACCGCGCTTTCTGATTGATTTCATGGCATAATTTTGCCTTTGCTGCTGTCAGAAGCGCTTTTAACTTGGGCAAGTATTTGGGTTGTTTAACCTAAACGGCTACCCGCTAATAGGAATTATTATGAAACCAGGCATCCACCCAGAATATCGTGAAATCGTCTTCGTTGACGTTTCCAACAATTTCAGCTTTAAGACTCGCTCCACAATGGCTACTAAAGAGACAATCAAGTGGGAAGATGGCAAAGAATATCCTTTGGCCAAGATCGAGACTTCATCTGAGTCACACCCTTTCTACACTGGTACCCAGAAGATTATGGATACCGCAGGTCGCGTTGAGAAATTCCGTCAAAAGTTTGGTACCAAAGCGGTTGCTAAAGCATCCGGTGATGGCGCTGCTAAGACTGCTGAGAAAAAAGCGGCTGCTGCAGAAGCGAAAGCTGCTGAAAAGCCAGCAAAGAAGCCTGCTGCTAAGAAGGCTTAATTCTTCAAGTACGCAATACTTGCGAGATAATCAAGGCAGCGTTTGCTGCCTTTTTTATTTGGTTTTTGTGTATTTTGCGCACCTGTACCCACTAACGCATGGTTAAACTTACCGCCGCCGCCACCCGCTCCATTCCGCGCATCGTGATTTTTGCGCTGACCTTGGTCTATGGTTTTGCTGGTCTGTTCTTTCGGGATCCTTGGAAGAATGAGGATGCCATTGGCTTTGGTGGCATGTGGACCTTATTCAGGGGCAATACGCTCGACTGGATTGTTCCCCACTTAGCTGGCCGTGAACTTTCGCTAGGTGCACCATTTCCGTATTGGTTAGGCGGCACACTCATTCATCTTTTTGGCCCTTGGATTGGTGCTGCTAATGCCGCCCGTTTGTATTCTGCCATTTGCTTCTTTGCAACTGCGGTTGCCATTTGGTATGCGACTTATCTTTTAGGTCGTCGCCCCGAAGTACAACCGATGGCTTTAGCAGTTGGTGGTCAACCCGATCGCAAGAGTTATGGCATGACCTTAGCGGATGGTGCCCTGCTCATCTTCTTAGCTTGTATTGGTCTAGCGCAGAACGCTCATGAAACCACGCCAATGATGGCGCAACTGATGGGTATTGGCCTAGTCCTCTACGGCACTGTGCGCGGTCTCGATAAACCATGGCAAGGCGGCTTATGGACTGGCCTAGGCTTAATGATTGTGATTTTGTCGAGCAATTTAACCCTCAGCCTCATCATGGTCAGTTCCACCATCATTGCTGTTTTAGCCAGCAATACCCAGTTGCGTTTTCGCTGGACCCTCACCAGTACTGTAATGGGACTCATTGGGTTTGCGATTTGGCCCGCCCTTTGGTATGGGTTTGATCTCTCCCCAGAGATGCGCCATGTCGCTGAAGTCGGTTGGCGCAATATGCCCGTGATGCGTTCGACTGTCTCTCTCGACTCCATTGGTTTTTTGAGTGTGAACTTTTGGGTCTATGCATGGCCATTGTGGCCTCTTGCCGCAATCTCTCTTGCGCATTGGGGTAGCAATAAGGCGGCAGGCGCTTGGCGTGCACCCCATCTGGCCATTCCGCTGAGTTTGTTTATCGGCTCTCTCATATACGTCTTATTTAGAGTTGAAGCCAATGAGCACGACTTGATGATTCTGACTCCGAGTCTCGCAATCATTGCTGCCTTTAGCCTGCCGATTCTCAAGCGCAACTTAATCAGTTTTATTGATTGGTTTGCAATGCTGAGTTTCACAGTGATTGCGATTGCGGTTTGGGTGATTTGGTTCGCTAAGGTGACTGGCTACCCAGAGAGCACTGCTGCCAATTTCGCACGCTTAGTACCGGGCTTTCAGGCGCAATTGAATTGGCTAGCCTTTGTGATTGCGGTTGTGATTACGGGTCTTTGGCTGGCGATTGTGCGCTGGAGAACTTCACGCGCTCCCAAAGAAATTTGGCGCTGCCTCATCATCTCGGCTTCTGGCACGACTTTGATGTGGGTTTTGTTGATGACCTTGTGGTTGCCCACGATTGATTACGCCAAAACCTATCGCTATGTAGCTGCCCGACTTTCTCAAGCCGTTTCTGCGCATGCGGGTTGTGTCAATACCAGTAGCCTCGGTCTCTCGCAACTGGCTTCATTTGATTACTTCACCAAGTTAAATTTACGTGATGATCCCAATTGCCCTTGGATGCTGACCCATAGCCAATCCGAGGCTCAGGCTTTTGCTAGCCTCAATGACAAGAAATTGATCTTAATTTGGGAAGATCGTCGTGCTGCAGACCGCGACGAGCGTCTGCGCCTTTACGAAGTTAGCCCGAAATAATCCGTGATTCACTTTAAATTATCGCGTTTACGCGAGGATATCCCCGCCCTACTCAAACTTGCTGGACCGATCTTGTTGGGACAGTTGGCAGTCATTGCCTTTGGTGTCTTAGATACCGCAATGACAGCGCGCTACTCTGCTGCTGACCTTGCAGCCTTAGCTATGGCCTCAGCCATTTTTATCAGTATCTATGTTGGTCTGACTGGGGTTGTATCTGCCTTAGCCCCTATTGCTGGACAACTCTTTGGCGCAAAACGATTTAATGAAATCGGTGAGGAAGTGAGGCAAGCAACTTGGCTTGCCATCGTCTTATCGATTGTGGGCTGCCTCATTCTGACTCATGCTGATGCCCTCTTAAGCATTTCGCATATTAACCCTGAGATTGAAGATAAAGCCCGCCTCTACCTCAGCATTCTGGCGCTAGGTTTACCGGCTAGCATGGGCATGCGAGTCTTGATGGCTTTGCATAATGCCATCTCCAGGCCAGCCGTCATTACTATCATTCAGATTATTGGCTTGGGACTCAAGCTACCACTGAACCTCCTCTTCATTTACGGCGGCTTAGGCATTGCTGCGATGGGTGGCCCAGGTTGTGCGGTTGCGACTGTGATCGTCAATTGGTTTTGGGTACTACTGACTTTGAGCTATGTGCTGTTCAATCGCTTTTATCGCCCCTTTGCAATCTTTAGTCGATTCAGCAAGCCTGACCTGCATCGCATCTGGACTCTTCTCAAACTCGGGACACCCATTGGCTTTAGCTACCTCATTGAAGTAACCTCATTTACCTTCATGTCTCTTTTTATTGCGCGCCTCGGAACCACCGCATTGGCTGGTCACCAGATCATCGCCAATATGGGTACCGTGATGTATATGGTTCCCCTCTCACTCTCGATTGCCACCATGACTCTGGTATCTCAATCAATCGGCGCCAATCGACCAGAACGTGCCGAGGAGATTGGTTGGTCATCGGTCTTTTTTACTAGCACCCTATGCATCACGATTGGTATTGCGGTATGGGCTTTCCGGCTTGAGTTACTAGACTTATATAACCCTCCTGAAGCAGTGAAGGTTTTCTCCATTCCACTATTTTTATTTATTGCCTTCTATCAAATGTTTGATGCTTTGCAAGTGACTGCCGCATTCATCCTGCGTGCTTATCGAATTGCGTTCTGGCCCATGCTGATTTATGCAGGCTCACTGTGGGGTGTCGGCTTAGGTGGCGGTTACCTGATGGGCTTTAATATCTTCGGCAACATCCCCTACTTCTTACAGGGTGCGAATGGCTTTTGGGCAGCTAATAGCATGAGCCTGGGCTTAGCTGCCTGTCTCTTACTCTACCTCTTCAGAAAAACGGCAGCGCGCTATGAAAGAACGCATCCGCCGCTTGAAGTCTAATGCTGAGGTTTGCAACTCAATTAGTGTGATTTATAGCTAGGCACTTGATTGCCTTTAGCGTACATGCATTGTTGATAAGCAATGTTGTATTGCTCTTGAGCTTGGTTCTGTTTACCCGAGGCGTTCATCGCACCTAGACCAGCGCCGCCGAGCATACCGACACCAGCGCCAGTTCCAACGTTAGTATGACTTCCGCCACCGATCACTAAACCGGCCGCAGCACCTAAAGCCGCACCGACAGCTGCACTAGTCACACCCTCTTTAAGAGCAGCATCGGAAGTATCTTTTACAGCATTGGTAGCATACAGACGGCACTGCTGATCTTCAGCCTGAAATACTTCAAAGGGTTTACCTTCGCGTGGCATGATTGCTACGGTTGGTCCAGTGGGTGCCGAAGTACATGCCGCCAATGTACTTAAGATAGCGAACGACAAAATCAAACGTTTCATGCAATATCCTTCTCAGAAGTTCTGTAATTCAGATGAGTTAATTAGATTGTGGGCTAGGTTTACCAGCTGGGGGAGTAGCAGGTTGAACCTGCCATCCCGAGGCACACTCTTGTGCATACGGATAATACTTGCCACTACTTTGACAGTAGTACCAAACAGGTGGTTCAGGCTGAGCTGCAAGAACGAGAGGTTGCGCTGGCTGAACATAGGCTACTGCTGGCGGACCATAAGCAATAGGAGGGCCGTAATAAGCACCATATGGGTAAGCGTAATATGGGCCGCCGTGCCAACCAGGACCCCAGCCACCCCAACCCGGACCGTATGCGGCTGGACGATAACCACTGCCCACAGAGACATTCCAACCCACGTAAGCGCCAGCATGAGCGCTCGAGAGCGGAGAAATAGTAATTAATGTAATGGTCGCACTCAGTGCGAGAAATTGTTGAATCTTTTTCATGATGGACCCCTTCATTTTTGGTCTCTGTATCATTATCTTACTACCCCTAGGCTTTTAAAGCCCTTACCTTATTAACGCCTCAAATGAATCCAGGCTGACAAGAAAAACTGCTTTTTTGAGATTATTTTTGATACTTAAGGCTCTGATTTAAGGCCCGCTTTATGAACCAGCTTGCCCCATTTGGTCGACTCGGACTGAATCAATTTTGTTAAATCTTGGGGGCTGCTCGGCGCAGGCTCTAATGCACTCGCAAGCAATTTTTGCCTGACTTCTGGCTGATTCAGCGCACTACGCGTCAGGATATTGAGGCGCTTTACCAAAGCCGGTGGAAGATTGGCTGGGGCCATGAGGCAAAACCAAGAAGTGGCCTCAAAACCCGGCAAGCCCTGCTCGGCTAGCGTCGGAATGTCTGGGGCGGCGGGTGAGCGTTTTAAGGTAGTGACTCCTAGTGCGACCACATCCCCAGATTGGATCAAGGGCAAAGCGGAAGATAAATTATCAAACAGCATCGAGATTCTGCCGCTCACGAGATCCGGCAAAGATTGCGCTCTGCCCTTGTACGGAATATGCCGCATCTGTATACCCGCCATCTCTTGCAAGAGCTCTCCGGACATATGCAATGAAGTACCAGTTCCTGAAGAACCATAAGTGAGTTGATTGGGATTGGCTTTGGCGTACTCAATCAGTTGGTGCAGATTGGTGATGCCAAGCTGTTTATTGACAATCAACACATTGGGAGTGCTGGCCAAAAAACTAATGGGCGTGAAGTCTTTAATCGGATCAAAAGCCATCTTCTCGTATAGAGCGCCATTAATCGCATGAATACCCACGGTACCAATCAGCAAGGTATAGCCATCTGCTTCACTTTTAGCAACCAACTCTGCACCGATATTGCCGCCATAGCCTGGCTTGTTCTCCACCAATACTGGAACGCCTAAGGATTTTTGCCAACTTTGTGCCAGCACCCTGGCCAAAATATCGGGCGCACCACCCGGGGTGAAGGTCACTATGATGCGGATGGGATTTTTAGGCCAATTAGCTGCCTCAACGTTTGTAATCAGAAACACAAAGCAGAAAAGGAAACACAGGCTTTTGACAGCCTTGATCAGGTAATGCATCGGGGATTTAGAAACCGAAACGGAAACGCAGCAAAGTCCAACCGTCATAGTTGACTGGATTGTCTGCACAAGGACCAAAGCCGCACTCAGCCAAAGTGGAAGTGAGGTTAGCAAAAACGAGGAGGATAAAAACGGCCACCAGGAGATTGCTAAACCAAGAACGGGAGCGCACTTCCCCATTCGGCAGCATCAGCAAAATAGCTTGCCCACCCAATAAACCCAGTGCACCAACAAAAGCCCAAGTATAAAAATGCAGACCTAGGAAAGGACTGCCATAACCAGGGTCACCTGGCGCAATGTGTAAGAAAATTTGGCGCAATGAAATCATCATGCCAACTAAGCCGCTAAAGATGGCCCAACCGTAATGAGAGGAATGCGCACCAAAGCGCAGATTCAGCACAATTGCAAATCCCATCAAGACAAAGCCCATGCGTTGCATCAAGCAGAGTGGGCAAGGCAATTCACCAAAGTAGAGCTGGTCTACAAAGGCATAAGACAGAATGCCAATAATCGCTAGCAGCGATAGCTGATTGCCTAATAAAGAGAGGGAAGGTAAGTGCGATTTACTCACAGGCTGATATTCAGAGCGTCGGTTGCGTGATAGTGGAACCAGTACATCAGAATTCCGACGGTCATTGCCAGAAATACTAATGCAGCAAAGCGCTTCTCAAACCAAGCCAATAGCAGGCCTAGGAACGCTGTCAGAAATGGCAGAAACATGTACATGCGATGATTCTAGCGCAGATCATTAACGGGATTGTGAAATGCGCTTTTTGGGCTTATTTACGCAAATAACGCAGCTTTAAAACCAAAATACTGAGCGCCAAAGCAAAGGTAATCGCATTGGCCAGAATCAAGGGCCACTTCTCAATAATCAGACCGTAAACAAGCCAAAGCCCCACTCCCAGGGTAAATAAGGAATACATCCCCAAAGAAATCCCAGAAAGATCGCGCGTCCTCCAGGACTGAACCGCTTGTGGAATAAAGGCACAGGTGGTTAAAAAAGCAGCTAAGTAGCCAATCCATTCAACTTGGTGGGCTTCTATTTGCATGTTTATGGCAATGGAATCGACAGAATCGTCATAACAGTCCAAGTATCACTACTGTTGGTAAAGCCTCTACCAACGCCCGCCTGAAACGGCAACGGCCCCGCATCGCAATACACTTTGAGAAACACTAGCTGTTGAGTATTGGGATTGGCAATCGGACCGCTGCCAATTTGGTTGTAATTGGAATAGAACTCCGTACCCACCGCCCAATCTGGAGCCACCTCTCTTGAGACCCGAATCGCTGTATTGAAGTCAGGCGCTTGGTGCACATAAGGCTGTGAGAGTTGTTGATCAAAAATCGGGTTAATCACAAATAGCCATTGATCGACATGCTTACCCAGAATAAAGCGAGCCTCACTGTTATAACGAGACTGCTCATACTGAGGCAGCGTATTGGATAACTCAATATTGACACCAGCAAAAACGGGGTCACCCTTATCTTCCATAAAGGGTAGGTATTTCATTCTGACTTTGGCGCCAGCATAATTCCATGTACCACCACTCACCACCGAGTTCACATAGAGGCCAGCCTCTAGATCATGGCCAAGGCCATAAGCATATTCAGGAGTAATGCGAGTGTTGTGATTATTCATCACCTCGCCTGGGTAACTCGGTGTCACTAAGCCATTGGGGGTATTGTTGATATGCAGCTCGAGACTTTGCTCGCCCTTAGCATTGATCTCATCGTCATAAACCTGAATCTCATCTTGCAATACGGCATAGCTTGCCAGAGGCGCTAAGGCCATCAAACAAACTACACATTGAGAGAGAAAGCGAGCGCGCATCGTCATGATGCGAGAGTTTAGCAATGAATCGATTTGTGTGCTGAAGTAACCCAGTGCAATAAAAAAGCCACCCTAAGGTGGCTTCTCTACAGTGCTGAGCAGTTAGCCCAAGGTGAACTTCAATTCACCCAGTTTCTCGACGACGCTGACCACCACGTCACCCTTCTTAAGCCACACTTGCTTATCTTTTGGATAACCCAAGATCACACCCTGAGGGGTGCCTGTAAAGACAATATCCCCTGGCTCTAATGCCCAATAGGTGCTGATATAGGACAACATCTTTTGGGTATTGTGAATAAAGTCAGAGGTATTGGAGTTTTGGCGAATCTGACCATTGACATAGGTTTGCACTTGCAGCTTATTGGGATCCCCTACTCGATCAGCACTCACAAAGTAAGGTCCAATGGGTGCATATTGATCCAAGGTCTTACCAATCATCCACTGAACACTGGGGGTCTCAAGTTGAAGATCACGTGAGGAGAAATCATTCGAAGTGCAATAACCAGCAACGTAATTGAGCGTCTCCGCTTCAGGAACATTGCGCATGCGCTTACCAACCACGATCAAGAGCTCTGTCTCGTAGTCGAGCTTATAAGAGACTTCTGGTGGCGGTATTCTGAGGATGCAATTGTGTGAGGTCAGGCTATTGTTGTATTTATTAAAGAGGGGTGGCACACGTGGATGGGCCATACCAACTTCATCGGCATGAGTTCGATAATTGAGGCCAACACAAACGATCTTGCCTGGATTGACAAATAGTCGGCCATATGTAATCTTAGATTCATCTAAATAAGGAACGCCAGACTTATCTGCGCCCGCAACCACTTTATTAAAGCCAGCGGCATTCCCTTCTTGTAATAATTGATCGAGGGTAATTGGGGCTGCAATCTTGAGTTTCTTAGCAACCGCACGCACATCGATGACACCCTTGGGCGTAACGACACCCATACTCTCAGTACCATCGGCATTCATCATGGTGAGAATCTTGCAATTCTTCACCATTTCATGGGGTCCGTTATAAATTTCTCCACCCCATTGGGAAGTTGGATGTGCTGAGGCTTCTTGCATTAAACCCATTGTAGAAGCCGCTACGATTCCTGCGCCGGATGCAGAAACTGTCTTCATAAATTGACGACGTGAACTCATACTATCTCCTGTAATGTATTTTTATTATTTGCTGCGATACATCTGCAAATATCTTACCGCACACTAGAGGAAAAAGAGGCTTAAAACGGGTAGATCAGGGTTTAACCTAGACCAAAGAACAAGGCGATTCGGTAGGTAATCAAGGAGGCTAGGTAAGCCAGAAAGAAAAGGTAGCTGAGCATAATGATGGGAATCTTCCAGCCGCCAGTCTCCCGTTTGACAGTCGCAATCGTCGATAGGCACTGAGGAGCAAACACAAACCAGGCCAGCAAAGACAGTGCAGTCGCTAAGCTCCAGGTAGAAGAAATTAAAGGCACGAGCGCACTGGCTGCATCAGCGCCAGTGCTGGATAAGGCGTATACCGTTGCCAATGAGCTGACAACGACCTCACGCGCTGCCATACCAGGAACCAAGGCAATACTGATTTGCCAGTTAAAGCCAATCGGCGCAAACACAATCGATAAAGCATGGCCTAACATGCCCGCGATACTGTATTGAATCGGTGCTCCTGTTGCACCCTCAGGTGGCAATGGAAAACTCGACAGCGCCCATAAGGCAACGGTCATTAGCAAGATGATTCCGCCAACACGTCTCAGAAAAATCTCTGCGCGTTGCCATAGACTAATTGCAAGATTGCTCAATCTGGGTAAGTGATAACTGGGTAACTCCATCATCAGCGCATTCACTTTGAATTGCTTACTAGTGAAGTGCTTAAGCAACCAAGCCACCCCCATTGCGCCAAGAATACCGGCAAGATAAAGGGCAAACAAGACTAGACCTTGCAAGTCGAGATCAAACCAGAGCTTGGTATGCGGGATAAATGCAGAGATCAGCAAAGCGTAAACCGGCAAACGCGCTGAACAGGTCATCATCGGTGCAATCAGAATGGTAATTAAACGATCGCGGGCATTCGAGATACTCCGCGTCGCCATAATGCCTGGGATCGCGCAGGCAAAACTTGATAGCAAGGGAATAAAGGATCGGCCCGATAAGCCAGCTCGACCCATTAAACGATCTAATAAATAAGCAGCTCTGGGTAAATAACCAGACTCTTCTAAAGCGAGGATGAAGAAGAACAGAATCAGAATCTGTGGCAGGAAGGTCAATACACCCCCTACCCCCGCCAAAATGCCATCGATCAATAAACTTCTGAACCAATTGTCTGGCATGAACTGGGTAAGCAAGCCGCCCAAGTATTCAAGGCCAAGCTTAATGAGCTCCATTGGATAGACTGCCCAAGAGAAGACTGCCTGAAAGATAAAGAACAGTAAGACCGTCAAAATGATTGGGCCGATGATCGGGTGCAACAAGACAGAATCCAGACGATCGCTGAAGTGGTCTGGAATCACATGATCTAGATTGAGTTTTTTGAGAATGCGATGAACTTGGATATTGTCTGACTCGATATGTTCAGAGTGTGCAATGACCGTTTCATCACCTTGATCAAGCGAGGTGTTAGAGAGCGCAGCGAGATTACGCCAATCCAATTGCGCTAAATAGGATTTGAGATCATCAGCCCCTCTAGCCTGAATACCGATCGTAGGGATTACCGGCATACCCAACTCTTTTGCTAAGGCCTGCTCATCAATTTGCAAACCGTGACGTTTGGCAATATCGACCATATTGAGCACAACCACACAAGGTAAACCCAAGCGCTTAGTGGCCAAGACTAAACGCAGATTGGCGCGTAAGTTCATGGCATTGAGCACACAAAGCACGAGGTCAGGTCTTTTTTCCCCAGCGGCTCTCCCATGCAACACATCGCAAGTCACACGCTCATCGAGTGAACGGGGATACAAACTGTAAGCGCCTGGCAAATCTAAGATCCGAATGACCTTACCAGATGCGAGAGTTAAATTACCCTCTTTGCGCTCCACTGTCACACCAGAATAATTAGCAACCTTTTGTCGACTACCGGTCAATAAATTGAAAAGTGCGGTCTTGCCGCAATTGGGATTACCCAATAACGCAACTAAAGGTTCTTTGGCGAAGAAATGAATTCGTGACTCTGTCATGATGCAATCGCCTCTAACTCAATCAGCTTGGCTTCGTTCTCACGCAAGGCAAAAGTAGAAGAGCCCACCCGCACCAGAATTGGCCCTTTACCAAAAAGACCTTTGCGTAAGACGGTGACCTGCTCGCCAGTCAAAAAACCAATGTCTTCCAATTGCCCCTTCACTTCAGGGGTGCTTGTCGAAGGTAGAACGCCTTTAACCCTAAAAAGGGTATCTAAGGAAGCCTGATCTAAAAGCATGAATATGGCACTTTTGGCATTTAATGGGAATGGTTCTCATTATAGCGATAAAGTGAGAATAATTCTCATCTGGGGCAAGTAAGCAAGCTATGGGGAGTGGTAGTAATACACTGTGAGAAATACCAATTCAGTCGAGCTACTTATGTACCTACCCAAGCATTTTTTAGTTGAGGATCGTGAGATCTTATTCAAGGTCATGGGTGAATATCCCCTCGCCACCCTGATTGCCAACGCCGCTGGTGAGCTAGAAATTAATCACATCCCTTTGATGGCGAGCAAAGATGGCCAATATTTACATGGCCATATCGCCAGAATGAACCCTTTAGCTAAATTAGCCCAAATGGGTGACGTCCAACTGACCGCTATCTTTCATGGTCCAGAGGCTTACATTACCCCCGCCTGGTATCCATCCAAATATGAAACCGGCAAAGTGGTTCCCACTTGGAATTACGCCGTGGTACATGCCCAGGGGACATTGAGCCTGAAAGAAGATCCGCAATGGATTCGTCAACATGTCTCTCAACTCACCGACACGCATGAGCCCACTTACCAATCCGATTGGAAGCTCGATGATGCCCCCGAAGATTATGTCCAAATGATGCTCAAAGCGATTGTTGGAATTGAAATCAAGATTTCGAGTCTGGTTGGTAAATTTAAGCTGAGCCAGAATCGCACCCCCACTGAATACGACGGAGTGATTCAGAACCTCAAACAATCTTCCCTTGAGGATCTGCAGGCGATGCTCAAGTTGATGAAGGAGAAATAAAAAAACGGCTCACGAGGAGCCGTTTTTCTGAGAGCAGTACAGCTTATGCAAAGAGTTTCATTGCACTTAAGACTGTTTTGTAAATACCCCAAGCCAATGGAATACCTACAGCAACCCATGCTAACAAGACTGTCAATGATGAAGTCTGTTCATTACCACCAGAGCCAGTTACAACCGAGCTTAAGGCTTTTTCATGTGCTAAGCGCTTCTCTTCAGCCAACTCAGCATCCGTCATGAACCACTTATCAGCTACCGGACGAATCAGCAAGTTACAGATCAAACCAATTGCCAACATGCCTGTGAGGATGTACATGGTTTGGTTATAAACCTGAGCACGTGGCAAGCCTAATCCTAACTGGTAGTCACGCATATAGTTCACAACGACTGGACCCAAAATACCAGCAGTAGACCAAGCGGTTAAGAGTCGTCCATGAATAGCACCCACGTTTTGGGTACCAAACAAATCCGCTAGGTAAGCGGGCACCGTCGCGAAGCCACCACCATACATACTCAAGATGATGCAGAAGGCGCCGACGAATAAAGCCAGATTCCCTGCTTGAGCACTACTTGGCACGCTAAAGTACATAGCGCCACCCAAGACGAAGAAGATGATGTAAGTCATCCTGCGACCTAACTTATCAGACAAGCTAGCCCAGAAGAAACGGCCACCAATGTTGAACAAGCTAATGAGCGCTGTAAAGCCTGCCGCGATACCAGCAATGGCGGTGAGCTGAGTCTTATCCAGTTCGGTAAAGGTTTGTTGAACACCAATCAAACTACCAGCAAATACTTCTTGTAGCATTGGTGATGCCATACCAATCACACCGATACCTGCCGAGACGTTCATACACAGCACCATCCACACCAACCAGAACTGTGGAATGCCCCACACTTTTTTAACGCTCACACTGCGAGTGGTAATCATGGCGTTATTGCTCTGTGCAGCAGGTGGAGTCCAGCCTGCAGGCTTCCAATCGCTGGCTGGGATGCGATAGCCAAAAGCGCCACACATCATGTACACAAAGTAGCCAAGTCCCATCACTACGAAGGTTTGTGCAACACCGACGCTGGTTGGGGTAGCAAAGTTTTTCATCAACATTGCCGCTAATGGAGAGCCGATCATGGCACCACCACCAAAGCCCATAATGGCCATGCCGGTTGCCATACCGCGACGGTCTGGGAACCACTTAATCAAGGTGGATACTGGTGAGATATAACCCAATCCCAAACCGATACCACCAATCACACCAGAGCCGATGATCATCATCCAGAACTGATGCAGGTGGACGCCGAGTGCTGAGATGAGCATGCCGCCACCCCAACAGAAGGCAGCAACGACGCCTGCTTTACGAGGACCAGCGCGCTCTAACCAACCACCCCAGGTAGCAGCAGAAACGCCGAGGATGATGAAGAACATGGTGAACATCCAACCCAGCGTAGAAATTTGCCAATCGCAGGTAGTTGTAAAGAGTTGCCCAATAAAGCCGACATCTGCTGGACACTTAATCGCATCTGTGCCGCCCTGAGAAACACCCAGCGCTTTTGAGAGAGGCAACCAGAAAACAGAGAAGCCGTAAGCCATACCAATACAGAGGTGAATAGCGAGGGCAGCTGGTGGAACCAGCCAACGATTAAAACCAGAACCTGCAATGGTTCGTTCTTTGTCTAATAGATGGAACATCTTGTCTCCTTGTTGTGCAATACCCCCCATTTATAATGCTTATTTAAAAACTTTGCATTTAGCAATAACACTTCATCAACACAACTAAGGGTTATCCCGCAAATGAATTATGTGCAACGCAACATCATCAATTCATTTTTACTCCTCACTCTGAGTAGCTTAGCTAGTCTTGGTTTTGCGCAAGAAAAAAGTATTGTGGTGTCATCCACAACCTCAACTGAACAGTCAGGCCTGTTTAACTATTTATTACCCATTTACAAAAGCAAAAGCGGCATCGATGTCAAAGTCGTCGCGGTAGGCACTGGTCAAGCATTAGATATTGGCCGCCGTGGTGATGCCGATGTGGTCTTTGTGCATGACAAACCTGCTGAGGAGCAATTTGTTGCTGAGGGGTTCTCAAGCAAGCGCTATGAAGTGATGTACAACGATTTCATTTTGATTGGACCTAAAAGTGATCCAGCCAAGATTGCCGGCGGCAAAGAGATTGATGGTGCCTTTCAGAAAATTGCCACAGCACAGTCGCCCTTTATTTCGCGTGGCGATAAGAGTGGTACGAACGCGGCTGAGCTCCGCTACTGGAAGAGTGCTGGCATCAATCCTACTAGCGGATCTTGGTATAAAGAAACAGGTTCTGGTATGGGCCCTGCTCTCAATACTGCCTCAGCAATGAATGCCTACATCCTGGCCGATCGGGGGACTTGGCTTAGCTTTAAGAATCGTGGTGATCTCATCATCCTTGTGCAAGGTGACCCCAAATTATTTAATCAATATGGTGTGATGCTGGTCAATCCCGAGAAATTCCCGCAGGTGAAAAAAACCTTAGGACAAAACTTTATTGACTGGCTTATCTCAAAAGAGGGTCAAGCCGTTATTGCTTCTTACAAGATTGATGGAGAGCAACTCTTTTTCCCGAATGCCAAGCCGAGTGGCAAGTAAGCGAAAGGGATAAAAGAAAAAGCCCATCAATTGATGGGCTTTTTTCTGAGTACTAATTACTTCAGTCTGAACTGAATTATTTCTTTGGAGTTTCAAAGGTGATGATGGTGTCATCAACAAACTCAACCATCACATCGTCACCCGCCTTGAATTTCTCAAGACCTAAAACACTGGGAGCCACTTTCACTTTTTGCTTCTCGCCAGATGGGAGTGTAAAAGTCACAACACGGCTGTTGTAATCAATAGTAGAAATCTTCACCGTCGCATAAACGGTATCTTGAGTTTCTTCAAAAGGTTTAGCAGCGCCTTTACCAGCCATCACAACGGAGTGAACTCCAGATGCGCCAGGCTTCTGATCTTTACCTGCTGCAGTCAATCCAACTGCAATCGCTTGAGCATGCTCAACCACAAAAACATCGCCCTTCTTTACCTTACCCAAATCATGTACCGATTTAGCAACGTTCATCTGAGCCAAATTACCATTCGCATCTTTTAAAGTCACAACACGGTTTTTCATATCAACCGAGTCAACCGTTGCAGTCAACACCATGACGTCAGCTGCCAAAGGAACCATCTTAGCTGGCATTTGAGCTGATGCAGAAGCAGATAAAGCAAGGCCAATTGAGGCGAATAAAGCGTAGACAGATTTCTTCAAGATAACTCCTAGTAATGAGGTTTGTAGATGCAGGTGTAAACCGCTTTTTGATTGTAACCATGATCATTATCCGTTTTAAGACAAAAAAGTCTTAATTGATGATCTATATTGGTAGTAGTACTAGGGTAAGTGGAGTTTTTGGAGAATATCTAGTGATACTGATAAAGAGTTGGGCTGAAGCAGAGCCGGATGCCTATCGAATTCGCAAAGCAGTCTTCATTGAAGAACAAGCCGTTCCTGAAGAAATGGAACTTGATCTCTATGATGGGCAAGCGCATCACGCCCTCCTATATCAAGACTCGCAATGTATCGGCACCGCACGTCTAGTTCTCCAAACAGATGGCGCAGGCAAAATTGGGCGTATGGCAATTTTGAGCCCCTATCGAAGACAGGGTTATGGCAGGCAACTGCTTGGCGCTTTAATCAGTTTTGGCAAGGCCCAAGGGATTTGTCGTTTTATTCTGAATGCGCAGATGGTAGCTATTCCTTTTTATGAGCAATTGGGGTTTCAAGCCTATGGCCCCGTCTACGATGAAGCAGGGATTCCACATCGTTCTATGATGTTGGTATTGAACCCTACTGCGCCATAAATGACTACCACTCCCTATACCTTTCGTGTTTGCTATTCCGATACCGATACCGCAGGCTTTATTTACCATGCCCGATATCTTGAAATCTTTGAGCGCAGCAGAGCTGCCTGGCTTCATGGTCTAGGCATTGGCCCTTTAAGGCTAGTAGAAGAATTCGGGATTCTTTTTCCTGTGAGAGAGCTCACTATGAACTTTCATCGTCCAGGTCGATTAGATGACCTACTGGTGATCGATCAAATCATTGCGCATCGCGGTCGCACTCAAATTGCGATTAAGCAAACGGCTAAGAAAATCAACGAAGCGAATCCAGCGGAAGAGCCCACCTTATTAGCTAGCGCATTGATTCATTTGGTTGCAGTAGATACAAAAACACTGAAGCCAAAGGGTCTTCCAGATTGGCTATTTCCTTTGGTCGATTCAGCGGATCCCCAAAAGTAAAAAACCTAGCCTCATGAGCTAGGTTTTTAATCCATCAGAGATAGCTAAAGAAGATTATTTCTTTGCTTCCATTGCTTCTTTATGAGCAGTAATTTCTTTGCGACGCTCTTTGCAGGCACCAGCAATTTCTTGCAATGCTTTACGAGCACGAGCTGCGGATGCCTTAACGCCCTTACCAATGAATTTTTCGTTTTCAGCGATGTAATTCTCGAAAGCGGCTAGCAATGTATCGTGTTGTGACATCTTGTCTCCTCATATTCAAAAAATGATTCCATACCCACTACGCGATCAAGTATATCTCTATAAAAAGTAGAGTTATTGACAGTCTAGATAGGGGAAAACTCTTACAGAGTTGCTTCCCCTAAATTGATATAAGCTATTGAAAAATATGGGCTTTTTTCTTATTTCAGGAATTAAGCGATGGTATTGCGAATGATCCCAATACCGGTCACCTCAGACTCCATGACATCGCCTGGCTTTAAAAACTCGGGAGGATTCCGGCTGTAACCCACTCCTGAAGGGGTGCCGGTCGCAATGATGTCGCCTGGCAGCAGAGTGAGGCCGCGCGATAACTCTGCAATGATCGCCGGAATTTTGAAATACATTTGTGCGTAACTGGCGTTTTGTTTTTCAACTCCATTGACCCGACAAATCACACGCACGTCTTTCAGATCTACGCCGCCAGCCGTCACAACCCATGGACCCATGGGTCCATGACCGTCCAAACTCTTCCCCTTAAACCACTGGCCAGATTGTCGCTTCTGCTGAATGTCACGGGCAGTCGTGTCGTTATAGGTAGAGTAGCCAAAAACGTATTCCATAGCATTCTCTTCGGAAATATTCTTACCCTTCTTGCCAATCACGACGGCAAGCTCAGCTTCCCAATCAATCATGGTGGAAATACCACCATCGTAAGGAATCTTGTCAAAGGGGCCATTCATGGTCTGAGTACCCTTAGTGAAGATTACGGGTACCTTTGGATACTCTTTGATATTTTTATCTTCGCGACTTTTTAAACCTTCTTCGAAGTGATCCAGATAGTTCCAGCCAACACAGTAAATATTGCTCTGAGGTTTAGGGATTGGTGAGAGCAAGATAATTTGGTTCACGTTTTGAGTGGCTTGACCCCGGCTCTTAAAAAGCTTGGCCAAATCCAGGAGCCCTTGATTGCTAGAGCCCGCTAAAGAAATCATGGAAGTAGGGTCGAAAGATAGGGTCAGTTTTTGACGAGCCGCCTCAGCGGGGATATCAATCACCATGCCATCATTAGTAACCAACCCTAGACGGGATGTTGCGCCCATGCGCGGCAGGTAGTTTGCTACTCGGTAACCCGCTTTTCCAGTCAATGGCTCAACAACCACTGGAGAATTACTACTAGCAGCCTCTGCGGTGCCAGAGAGCAACAAGCTACTTAAGGCAGCACTGCTACCCATCTTGAGAATATCGCGACGATTTGTATCCATATTGTCTCCTTTAAAATTTTGTATTTTTTATATTGCTCTGATGAAATCTTAATACCAAACGGAAAGTAGCCAGAATTTCGCTATGCTTGGGGTGTGCGAACCCTATTGAAGTTACTCATTCCCCTTTTAGGCATCGTCCTGCTCTATGCCTGCGGCAGGGTCGACTACACAACCTGGACATGTCAAGATGGCGATGGGCAGAAGCTCTCAATGATTCTGAAGCAGGCTCAAATGATTCTGCCAAACACCAGGTACACCCATTGTGGCGCTCTGGGAGAGACGACTTACTTCGCCACTCAATGCCCTGCCCTCACCCAGGAAGCTGAAGTACGATTCATACCCAGCCAAGGTGAGCTCAATATCGCTGGTAAAGAATATCAATGCTCTGCACTCTAATTGGCGATCAGATGAACCCACTAAGCCCAAAGAAACTCCTATTAAGCAAATGGACTGCGGTCCACCCCGTAAACAAAGAGAAACATTTTTTGGTTGCTAAGGTGATTTACTCTGACCCCGAGCAAGAATTGCTTGCAGAATCAGTTGAGCTTGAAGCGGTGTATAGCAAAAAGAGTCGAGTCATTCCTTGGCGAGAGCTAACTGATGGCAATGTCTGGCTCCAGGGTTGGAAGTAAAAAAGCCACCGCTAGGGTGGCTGTTATTAAAGTGAAGTGATCTTATTCAGAACCGGCTTCTTTTGCTTTTGATTTGCCTTTACCGGCCGAGGTTTTCTTGACTAACTCATCTAGGTTCTTTTCGGCAGTATCGGCCACTTGATTCACAATGCGACGGCCCTCCTGAAACATCTGCTGACCAGTAGTCGACATTTCATGAACCACTTTCGATAACTTGTCTGCATGGGCTGGCATTTTGCTTTCTGCATCCTCAAGCCAGCTGACCAATGAATGGCGCACCTTCTCTAAATGCTTCTCTGTTTCATCAGCAGCATTCTCACCCAAATCCTTCAGCAAGGATTTAACCTTCTTTTGGTAAGTTGCTGCACGCTTAGCAGCTTCTTTTGTTGCTTCTTCTTGTAGATCTTTTAATTTACCAAGGTCATTCTTGGCAGCTGACTTAGCAGTAGCCATGGCATTTTTCATGCTGTACTCAACTTCAGCCAGATGATGATCGCCAATCTCTTTAGCGGTTTCGAGTAATTTGTGTGAGAAAGTGAACAGCTCTTTGGCTTTTTCTCTTTGCCAGTCCTGAAAATCTTTTGGATTCATGGTGCCTTCCTTTAATCAATTGTGCGGTAGAAAATTCGGAATTTAAGAATGCTTGCCTGATAAACCCTACTCTATACCCAAATTTGACACTTGCCAATAAGCACCCCTTGAATCGTTAAAATGGAGATCGTCCTTTTAAATTCATTAGAAGAAACCCCATTCATGCTCGATCTACTTGTAAACCCTAATGCTTGGGTAGCCTTCTTCACCTTGGCTGCACTCGAAATTATTCTGGGCATCGATAATATTATTTTTATTAGTGTGATTGCAGGTCGCTTACCGGTCAGTATCCGCGAACAGGTTAGGCGGATTGGCCTCCTTTTTGCACTCGTCACCCGGATCCTACTGTTACTGAGTTTGTCATGGGTGATGGGCTTAACAGAACCCCTTTTTAGCTTTTTTCAGCATGCGGTCTCCGGTCGAGATCTGATCTTATTACTCGGCGGCTTCTTCCTGATCTGGAAAGCCTCAAAGGAAATCTATTCTGAAGTGGAGCTCCATCATGACTCCAATACCCCTTCAGAAGCTGAGCAGATCAGCCCCAAAGAATCTATCCAGAAATTATTCATTGCTTCAGTAGGGCAAATTGCGCTACTCGATATGATCTTCTCTTTGGATAGTGTCATTACTGCAGTAGGCATGGTGGATGAGATTGCGATCATGATTGCCGCTGTGATTGCTTCCGTGTTGATCATGCTACTGGCCGCTAAACCGATCGGAGACTTTGTCGCCCGTCATGCTTCCATCAAAGTGTTGGCGCTCTCTTTTCTGACCGTCGTGGGTGTAGTCTTAATTGCCGAAGGGATGGGATTGCATATCCCTAAGGGTTACATCTATGTTGCGATGGCTTTTTCTCTGGGGGTTGAGTTACTCAATATTCGCGCTCGAGCTAAACAGCTTGCGCGCAAGCAAAGCCGCTAGCCCAAGCCCACTGAAAATTATGGCCGCCTAAGTGGCCAGTAACATCAACACACTCGCCAATGAAATACAACCCAGGATGAGATTTAGCCATCATCGTTTGACCATCTAGATCGTTGGTATCTACTCCTCCCAACATCACTTCAGCCTTTTTCCAGCCTAGGGTAGCCGCAGGCTTCACTGACCAGTTGGTTATTAATTCTTTAAGTGCTTGGCGATCTTTTTTAGAAACTTCTGCCCACTTGCGTCCTGCAAGATTTTTCTGTTCCGCAAAGGCTTTTGCCAAACGCTGCGGAAGCACGGAAGCCAAAATTGTCTCAGCAGTTTTTAAGCGATTGTCCTCATCATTAAACAAAGTATCGCAATGAAAGCCACCAGCCACTTCAACTGAGCCAAGCCAGTCAATGTGGATGCCCTCGCCTTCAGTCCAATAACTACTGGCTTGTAAAACAGCTGGCCCAGATAAGCCCTTGTGCGTCAGTAATAAGTCCTCCTGAAAGCGGCAGGCACCATAGCGATCACCTTTAGATCCTGAACTAATGCGGACTGGCAAGCTCAGACCTGCTAATTCATTGAGATGATGAAATGAGTCTGCAGTAAAGGACAGAGGTACTAAACCTGGACGAGGTTCAACCACACTCAGGTTGAATTGTTTGGCAATATCCAGTGCGTAAGCAGTGGCACCAATCGCAGGCACTGGTAAGCCGCCGGTTGCCATGACAACAGACTTTGTTTTTTCTGATCCTGCACTGGTATTGACCACCCAGCTACCTGACTCTTGCGCAATATTAAGTACAGACACGGGATTGCGGATCACCACTTTCCCTTTAGCGCACTCAGCAAATAGCATTTGAATAATGTCTTGCGCAGAGTGGTTGCAAAACAGTTGGCCCTGATGTTTCTCGTGATAGTCAATGCCATAGGACTCTACTAATTTGATAAAGGCTTTTGCAGGGTAACGTGCAAGAGCACTCTTCACAAAATGGGGATTGAGTGATAAGAAATTGGCTGGGCTACTATGCTGGTTTGTGAAATTACAGCGGCCTCCCCCGCTAATCCGAATCTTTTCTCCCAAGACCTCGGCATGATCAAGCACCAATACCCGCTTATTGAGTTGCCCTGCTACCCCTGCGCAAAAAAGGCCAGCTGCACCTCCACCAATAATGATGGCGTCCCATTGAGTACTCATCACTTAGGCCAACTGGTACCAGTGTTGAATAATCTGCCAGGTTTCTTTTGCAGTTTCGGTGAAATGCAGTAGCTTCATGTCTGAACGCTCAATCACGCCATATTCCATCATGAGATCGAAGTTCACCGTAGACTCCCAAAATGACTTACCGACCAGGATGATGGGGAGTTGGGCCACCTTATGCGTTTGCATCAATGTGAGCACCTCAAACAGTTCATCCATGGAACCAAATCCTCCAGGAAAGGCCACAATGGCTCTCGCACGCAGCATGAAGTGCATCTTGCGGAGTGCAAAGTAATGAAAGCGAAAACTGAGGCCTTCAGTGAGATAGGGATTGGGTCTTTGCTCGCGCGGCAGGCTAATGTTAAAACCAATGGTTTGATCGCCACTCTCAAAAGCGCCTCTGCTAGCTGCTTCCATAATACCGGGACCACCACCAGTACAAATATGCAACTTGTTATTAGCGCTCGTTTGGGTCGCATTGTATTGGGCCACTAAAGTACCGAACTTTCTGGCTTCCTCATAAAAGTGACTATTGTGGATTGCCCGTTTGGCCTCAAACTGCTCTTCAGGAGTCTTGGCTTCTGCCACTCGTTTTTCTGCATCATCACGACTAATAAAGCGCGTTGAGCCAAAGACCGTGATGGTATGTTCAATGCCATGCTCTCGCAATAGGATGTCGGGCTTTAGCAGTTCCAACTCAAACCGAATTCCCATCGTTTCTTTACGAGCCAAGAAGGCTTCGTCTGCAAAAGCAAACTTGTAAGATTCTTCAGTAGTTTCTTCATGAATATCCTCTTTATGAAGATTGAAGAACTCGGTAATGGTCTGAGAATTGTTAACAGGGAGCTTAGGGCTCATCGATTGCCTTCAAAATATTCAGTGCTTCCATCTTAATGCCTTTATTTGACGGCTTGGTAGTAACATCTATTGAGAGCCATCTATTTCTATTCATGCCCAACACTACAGCCCCCGAGCCTTTAAATTACTTTGCACTGATTAAGCGACTCCAGCGCGATCCAGCAGAAAGCAAATCTGATGCTGGAAAAGTGGTGCTGATTGGTGGCGCCCCGGGTATGGCCGGAGCGATTGTCTTAGCCGGAAAAGCCTGTCTCCATTTGGGTGCAGGCTGGACTATATTAGAAATGCTAGATCCTGCTTCAGTCCATTGCGTACCTGAGCAAGCTGAACTGATGGTTCGCTTAGCCAAGCCTGATGCAGCCGCTCAACTCGCAGAGTTAAAACCAGACTGCATTGCAATTGGTCCAGGCCTTGGAAATACTTCAATTGCACAGGCGTGGCTCAGTGCAGCACTAAGCTACCCCGCCGTTCCGCTCATCATTGATGCGGATGCCCTTAACCTCATCAGTCAAGATGAATCTTTGTTAACTCTCTTGCATCATCGCAATCAAATTTTTCCGCTGTTAACAGTATTAACACCTCATCCAGGCGAAGCTGCTCGACTACTAAACTCTACTAGCGCGCAAGTCCAAGCAGATCGGCTTAGCTCCATTCATGCCTTGGTAAAGTTGACTCAGTCCATTGTGATTCTCAAGGGTCAACATACACTAATTGCCTCACCGATTGATGCGCCCGTGCAGTGCTTACAAGGCAATGCAGGTATGGCGACAGGCGGAATGGGGGATGTCTTGACAGGAAGCATTGCTGCCTTAGCAGCACAAGGCGTGCGCCATGCATTGGACTTATGGGATGCAAGCTGCCTAGCAGTAGAGTTGCATGCGAGCGCTGCTGATGCTTTAGTCGCTCAGGGTGTCGGGCCGCTTGGCCTAACACCCTCCGAACTCATTTTAGAAATGAGATCGCTCCTAAATCAACATTACTGAGCAGCGGCTTCTGCAGCTTTCGCTTTCTTCTTGGCTTTTTTCTTGGCTTTCTTATCTGCCTTTTTCTTGGCTCTCTTTTCTGCCTTAGCAGCAGCCTTATCTTGCGCAGGCGTGGTTGCTGCAGGCATTGCTGCAGGCGCTGCTGCTGGAGCGGCTACAGGTGCAGGGGCAGGATCTGCAGCCAAGACCATCATTGGGCTTAAGCTAATTGAGGCGGAAACCAAAGCGGCTAAAGCAAGGCGGGAAGTACGAGTCATTTATATCTCCAAAACAAGTCAGTGATGAATGAATCATACCTAATAAATCAACAAATATGCCAATTTAAGGGTTTTGGATAGGGTTTGGCTTCGACAATGAAAGTCTAGGAAGGAAAAAGGGCCATCCTAAGATGACCCTTTTGCTTCTAGTAACTGGACTTAAGCAGGCACTGCCTCAGTCTCGACGATCTTCTCTAAAGCGGCTTCAAGGTGTTGAACCGTACGATCAACATGCTCTAACTTCTCAATACCAAACAAGCCGATACGGAAGGTTCGGAAATCGGGACGCTCGTCACACTGAAGGGGGACACCAGCAGCGGTTTGCAAACCGAGCGTAATAAATTTCTTGCCCGATTGAATCTCTGGATCCTTGGTGTAGCTAACCACTACGCCAGGAGCCTGGAAACCTTTGGCTGCAACTGATGGATAGCCTTTTGACTCGAGTAAAGCGCGCACTTTAGTTCCTAATTCGACCTGCTTGGCTTTTAGCGAATCAAAGCCAAGGTCTTGGGTTTCTTTCATCACATTGCGCAGAATTTTGAGCGCGTCAGTTGGCATGGTGGTGTGATAAACGTGAGCACCCTTTTCATAGGTCTCCATGATCTGCAACCATTTTTTGAGATCCATCGAAAAACTACTGCTCTGAGTACTCTCAATTTTTTCACGGGCACGATCACTCATCGCAACCATTGCGCAACAAGGTGAACTACTCCACCCTTTTTGTGGTGCAGTAATCAAGAGATCAACATGACAGGCTTTCATATCAACCCACATTGCACCAGAGGCGATGCAATCGAGCACAAACAAACCGCCCACCGATCTCACCGCTTCACCTACTGCTTTTAAGTAGTCATCCGGAAGAATGATTCCAGCAGAAGTTTCTACATGGGGAGCAAATACCACTGCGGGCTTATGCGCTTTAATCTGCGCCACAACCTCTTCGATAGGAGCTGGAGCAAATACACCTTGAGTGGAATTGTCTAGCTGTCTACCTTTAATCACGGTGATGTCGTTAGTGATGTTGGCCAAATCAAAAATCTGTGTCCAGCGATAACTAAAGTAGCCATTTCGTAAAACCACACATTTTTGATTGGTAGCAAACTGGCGAGCTACAGCTTCCATGCCATAGGTACCACTACCAGGAACGATCACTGCTGAGCTTGCGTTGTACGCATCTTTCAAGATGCTCGAGATATCAACGATCACCTTTTTAAACTCATTTGACATGTGGTTCAAAGAGCGATCGGTATAAACCACTGAAAACTCTAATAGACCATCAGGATCAACATTGGGCAATAGACCTGGCATTTTCTTTTCCTAGCAATTCTGTAAATAGCCTTAAATGATACCGATTCTTGGCTTTATTGCACTGCAATCCCATTTTGCTTGATCAATTTTGCCCATTTAGCCTGGTCTAAGCGTAAAAAGGCTGCAAAATCAGATGCGGAGCCGCTAGCTGGATCACTTCCCCGCTCCATCATTGCAGCCCGAATGGACTTATCAGAGAGTGCAGTCATTACAGACTGATTAATTTTCTGGACCACCGGCAGCGGAGTTTTGGCTGGGGCAAAAAGCCCAAACCATCCCACCGCACTGTAACCTGGCAGACCAGATTCTGCGACTGTTGGAATGTTGGGCAAAGCTGCAGAACGTTTAGACCCTGTTTGAGCTAAAGAAATCAATTTGCCGGACTCAATCTGCGATATGACAGTTTGCGCTGGAGCAAACATCAAATCAATATGGCCGGCCAATAAATCTGTCAGGGCCTGTCCAGTCCCTTTATAAGGGACATGCAGAATATCAATGTCAGCCATAGATGCAAAGAGCTCTCCGGCCAAATGTGATGCAGAACCTAAGCCCGATGAGCCAAAACGTAACTTACCGGGATTCGCTTTTGCATAAGAAATCAAACCACGTATTGAGGTGATGTTGAGTTGCGGATTTATCGTAACAATATAGGGCGATGCAGAAACTAAGGCGATGGGTGTAAATTGCCCAATATTTTTATCAGTAACGGCTGCAGTTGAACCCATTAGTAATGTATACCCATCAGCGGGAGATTGAGCTACTAAATCCGAGCCAATAAGACCGCTAGCACCAGGGTGGTTTTCAATGATCAGGGTCTGCTTCCAATTTTCAGAAAGGGCAGGTGTCATGATGCGAATTAAAGTATCGGCACCCCCGCCCGGAGGAAAAGGCACAATGATTTTTACTGGCTTAACAGGAAAGTTTGTTGCTAGCTCCGCAACTGAGTTAATGCTGAAAAGTAAGCTGAAAAAGCACAGTAGCAGAGATAGATATTGTTTCATTACGCTTGGAAATTAAGTTGGCTCAACAATAATAGTTCTTAGGGTCGTAATACCCTCAATGGAGCACTCCACTACATCACCAGGCTTGAGATAAAGCTCATCAGCATTATCTTTTCCGACTGCAACCCCACCTGGCGCTCCGGTGGAGAACATGTCCCCAGCCTCAATTGGAATAAACCTAGAAAAGTGCTCAAGAATGTCAGATATTTTCCAGATTTGATCTTGAGTGTTGACGCGCATGCGCTCTTGACCATTAACCGAGCAAGTCATCCAAAGGTTATATACGTCTGGTATTTCATCAATCGTCACAATTTCTGGGCCCAGAGGGCCAAATCCTGGAATATTTTTGCCCGTCCAAAAACGGGAGCCAGAAGCCACTTCTTTAAGTTGCAGATCACGACAAGTCAGGTCATTCAGGATAGTGACACCGGCAACATAACTCATGGCTTCATTTTTTTTTGCCCCAAGTGCTCGCTTACCAATCACAAAAACCAGTTCAGGCTCGTAATCTAGTTTCGTGATTCCCTTAGGTCGAATCACCTTAGCATTATGTCCAGACAAACAAGAATTTAATTTAATAAAAGAGGTTGGCTCTTGTGGAATTTCTTTAATTAAATTAGTACGCTTCAGTTCTTCTAAATGGGTTCGATAATTTTTGCCAACGCATAAAAATTTCTCGGCATCCATCATCGGTGGTAAATAGGTAATTGAATCAGCATCAATTAATAATTCAGAGTACAGTGTGATGGCGTTTAAAACCCATTGCTGAGCCTTGTTCATCACTCCTGCTCCAGCATTTAAAAACGCTTTCATTGAGCTTGGAAAGCTTGCTTGGCAGTCAAGCCTAGCCACATCGGCAAATGGCAAGATACGATCGCCGGCGGGCAAAGGAAGTCGCGCTCCGATTTCAGGTGTTGTACTGCCTTGTCGTGTAAAAGTAATTAGTCTCATATCTTCTTAAAAATGTACTGGCTTAAACTTCAGCTCTTTTTCGAGCTTGATGATACTGCTATCCCTAAAGCAATCAAGATAAAGGCAAAGCCGTGATAGAGGTGCGGGGGTTCACCCAGCATAGCGGCAGAAAATAGTGCAGTAAATAAAGGGATCAGATTTGCAAAGAAAGCGGCGACCGTCGGCCCTGCTCCATTCACGCCAAGACCCCAACAACGGTAAGCAATCAACGATGGACCGATTGCAACAAAAAGGATCAGCAAAATACTCAAAGGCGTGAAGTGAATAAAAGCGTGCCCTGCCATCACCTCAACACTATCGAACAAAGCGGTCCATAAGAGACCGGAGAAAACTTGCGCCATCAGAAACTCAGCCCAGGGCCACTGTCGCTCAGTGCTTTTACCAGGGCGACTGAGCATCCAGCTGTAAAGCGCCCATAAGATCGTCGCAAGCATGATCAACACATCGCCAATCACCACCTGGAGATTGAGCAAGATAGCCATCTCTCCCCGCGAGAGAACCAGCGCAACTCCTAAGAGCGAAACCAAAGCCCCGAAGAGTTGTAATGGGTTGGGTCGCGTTTGATACCAGAGTGCGCCAATAATTAACATCCAAATCGGCATACTGGCCCCAATCAAAGTCACATTAATTGGGGTTGAGGTCTGTAAAGCCAAATACAGTAGAACGTTATAACTGCCGACTCCAAATAAACCCAAAAGCAGAAAACGTTTTTTACTGAGCCACAAGGCACTCCCCGGCTTAAAGACTCTCCAACCCAGTGGCAACAAGATGAGTGCCGCAAGTGACCAACGCACTGCGCTGAGCGTAATCGGTGAAACACTACCAACCAATAAACGGCCCGCTATGGCATTTCCAGCCCAAAGTGCGGTAGCGCTTACCAAATAGAAGATGGTGGATAAGGGAATCTGTGACATCACTGGGTCTAGAGGCAGGAAAATCCGTTGAAAAGCTCGATTGTAGAAAGAAAGCTGGGGTATTGCTAAGATAGAGCCAAATTTAGCAAGAGGAAGCCCAGTGGCAATCATTACCAATATCGAAGACCTACGGGTTCTTCATCAAAAGCGGACCCCCAAGATGTTTTATGACTACGCCGATTCTGGCTCTTGGACCGAATCAACCTATCGCGCAAACGAGTCTGATTTCCAGAAAATCAAGTTACGTCAAAGAGTCGCCGTCAATATGACTAACCGCACTCTGGAAACCACCATGGTTGGCGAAAAGGTCACAATGCCTGTAGCGCTAGCTCCCACTGGACTCACCGGCATGCAGCACGCCGACGGAGAAATATTGGCTGCCAAAGCTGCTGAAAAGTTTGGTGTGCCCTTCTGCTTATCCACGATGAGCATCTGCTCCATTGAAGATGTTGCTGAGAGAACCACTAAGCCATTTTGGTTTCAGCTTTATGTCATGAAAGACCGCGGCTTTATTGAACGATTGATTGAAAGGGCGAAGGCAGCTAAGTGTTCTGCCTTAGTGCTCACCTTAGATCTACAGATCTTAGGACAACGCCATAAAGACCTGAAGAATGGCTTATCAGCCCCTCCCAAACTCACGATTGCCAATATGATCGACATGGCCACCAAACCTCGTTGGTGCTTGGGTATGGCGATGACGCCTCGCAGAACTTTTCGCAATATCGTTGGGCATGCCACCGGCGTGGGAAATATGTCCTCCCTCTCCTCCTGGACTGCCGAGCAATTTGATCCAGGCCTCAATTGGGATGATGTGCAATGGATTAAAAAATTATGGGGTGGCAAACTCATTATTAAAGGTATTTTGGATGAGCAAGACGCACGCCTTGCTGCCGACTCTGGCGCCGATGCTTTAATCGTTTCCAATCATGGTGGCCGTCAACTCGATGGCGCTGTTTCTAGTATTAAAGCTTTGCCAGGGATTGTGGATGCAGTAGGCCAAGATATTGAAGTCTGGATGGATGGCGGCATCCGTTCTGGTCAAGATGTTCTTAAAGCTTGGGCCCTTGGTGCTCGCGGCACGATGATCGGTCGCCCCTTCTTGTACGGCTTAGGCGCAATGGGCGAAGCGGGTGTCACTAAATGCTTAGAAATTATCCGCAATGAAATGGATATTACGATGGCATTTACAGGTCATCGAGACATTCAAAATGTGACTAAAGATATTTTGTATCCAGGAACCTTCTAATTGATACACCTACTTGACTGGCCCTCACTGATTTTTGTTCTGAGCTTCATCCTGCTGAGTGCTTCGGCATGGCTTGGTTCACGTTATCTGAGTAAATACCGCGATGAGGACACGGACTCTGTATTTGATTTAGGCGTAATCCAAACAGCTACGCTAACACTCTTGGGTTTGATTATTGGCTTTACCTTCTCAATGGCAATCACTCGTTACGACCTGAGACAAACATTGGAAGAATCAGAAGCCAACGCCATCGGTACTGAATATTTACGAGCGGATTTATTGCCGGCAAAATCTGCAGTTCATACCAAGGCACTATTAATGAAATACCTCGACCAACGTATCGCTTTCTACACCACCAGAGGTGATGACCAGAAGGAAGTGCTTCGCAACCAGACTGAAATTGCCCAAATGGCCCTTTGGAATGAGATTCTTCCCTTTATCAAAACACAGAATGGCGCCACTTCTGCCTTGATTGCCTCGGGTATGAATGATGTCTTGAACTCCGAAGGCTACACCCAAGCAGCCTGGTGGAATCGCATCCCCATCGCAGCCTGGTGTCTCATGGTTGCTATTGCGGTCTTTGCCAATGCCTTAGTCGGCTATGGAGCTCATGACTTTAAGAAAAATCGCGGGCTGTTTCTGATCTTCCCGTTGATTGTCTCTGTAGCTTTTTTTCTGATTGCTGATATTGATAGTCCAACACGAGGCATTATTCGAATTAAGGCGCATAACCTACTGTCTCTTCAAACATCTCTGCAAGCTCAACAAAATAGCATTCCCCCAAGCCTTAGCCATTGATTGCTATAACCCCTTACCCAATAGGCGGTAAACATGAAGCGAGTTGTTGATGTATTTAAGAATCGAGGTCGAGATCTTGTCTGGACCTATGTCATTCATCTAGGAAACACTGAGTTTCACCCTGCGCAACTCGACTTCGAAGCAGAGGCTCTGCGTTTATCGCAACTAGATAAGCTCGGCGTTCTCAGTAATTTAAGCGCCAAAATGAGAATGCCTATTTAGTGATTGTTTCTGGTTCGTAAATTGACCATGCAAGAATCATAGTCAATGAGTTTTACTATCATGAACACACATTATCTTTTTTGTGTTTACATGACTATTCAACGCTATCATCCTGTCCTGATTTTCTTTCACTGGTTTATTTTTCTATTAGTCGTCTTAGCTCTGGCCTCGATTGAATTAAAGGCCCAATTTATTAAAGGTAGTCCGCCCCGCGAGCTTTGTAAAACGATTCATGGCTATTTAGGGCAACTTATTTTGATCAGCGTTGTCCTCAGGCTCTTTGCTAAATACTATTTTGGCAACCCCCCATCAATTTCAGCCAACCGTGTAATGACCTTGCTAAGAAAAGTCATGCATACCCTGCTGTATTGCCTACTGCTCACCCTACCAATACTCGGAGTAATCTTTTTACAAGCGGGCAATAAGCCCGTTGATTGGCTGGGATGGGAGCTGCCCAACCTGATTCAAAGTAACCCCGCCGTAAAGAAGACCTTCAAAGCAGCTCACGAATGGCTGGGCAATGCGCTCTACTATGTGATTGGTTTGCACGCTTTCAGTGCCATTTGGCAGCACTTTGTCTTAAAAAACGATACACTGCAGCGCATGTTGTATCGTCGTTCTTCACTGTCTGAGTAACCTCCTCAAGGATCAAAATGAAGCCTTTCAATACCAAAGCCAAGCTCGTCATGGGCTGGACAATTTTGATGACCGTCATCGGCACAGCCATTCTGCACCAGTGGCAATTTTTTGCACTGGGATGCGTGTCTATTGCGCTCATCATTGCTGCCAATCAGTACGGCCTAATCAAAGACAATACCGATCAAACCAAAAAATAAGACCCAGAAAAACTGGGCCTTATCGTTTCCTGTTTAGCTAATTACAGACTGGGGTAATCGGTATACCCTGCCTCACCACCGCCGTAGAAAGTCTTACGGTCATAAGGATTGAGTGGGGCATTCTGTTTGAAGCGCTCCACCAAATCCGGGTTGGCAATATAAATTCGGCCATAGGCAACCGCATCTGCCAAACCCTCTTCCAATACTTTTTCACCTAAGGCCTGGTCATATCCACCAGCAGTAATGAACTTGCCTTTAAATAAAGCTCTAAATAACTCAGAAGTAACTGGAGCGGCCTCATCGTGCTTGTCATTACCGCCAGCAGAGGTAGAACGGGGCTCGATCATATGAAGATAAGCGAGTCCAAAAGTATTGAGTTTATGAATCACTGCTGTGAATAAGGCTACTGGATCGCTATCTGCAATATCGTTGAAGCTGCCATAAGGCGAGAGACGTACACCAATACGATCACTCGGATAAACCGTCGATACCGCCTCGATGACTTCACCGAGTAAGCGAATCCGATTTTCAATTGAGCCACCGTATTGGTCGGAGCGATGATTGGTTTTATCCTGCAAGAATTGGTCTAACAAGTAGCCATTAGCAGAGTGAATTTCAATACCATCAAAACCAGCCGCCTTTGCATTCTGCGCTGCCTGCTTAAATTCTTTTAAGAGACGGGCAATATCTGCCTCGGTCATCGCTTTTGGAGTCTCATAATCGTGCAGCTTCCAATCGGCACCATAGGTCTGACCTGCTGGAGCAATGGCTGAAGGCGCCTCTGGCAATCCTTCTTGAGGATGCAAGGAAGAGTGAGAAATTCGTCCCACGTGCCATAGTTGCGCTACGATGACACCCCCTTTGGCGTGGACGGCATCCACAATCTCTTTCCATGCAGTCGTTTGTGCTGGGGAATAGATGCCAGGAGTCGCTGGATAACCCATACCCAAAGGAGAAATTTGGGTAGCTTCAGTAATGATCAGGCCAGCGCTAGCCCTTTGACTATAGTAAGTTTTTGCCAAAGGATTGGGAACATCACCAGCTACAGCCCGCATTCTGGTGAGGGGAGCCATCACCAAACGATTTTTGATGCCAATAGCACCGAGTTGAGTTGGGGTGAACATGATTTCTTTTCCGGACATGGGGCTCTTTCTGATGAGGTTGAACTGACTCTCTGAGAGTAGCAAACTTTGATGAATTTTGCTGAGATAACTTAACTTACTGATGGATGATGTCGATACAAATAAAAAGGCCCGCTGTGCGGGCCTTCTCTAGAAACCAGTAACGATTAGGAAACTACGACTAACCAGACTCTGCTCCAGGATTGTGCAACCATCAAGAACAACATAGGAATCGAAAGCAAAGTGTTAATGCGTGATGTCAGCATCGCAACGCGAGCCGATTTTGCTTTGACATCAGCTTCCACAGCAACGATGCCAAGGGCGCGTTTCTGATTTGGCCAAATGATGAACCAAACGTTAAAGGCCATTACTAAAGCAATCCACATGCCCAAGCCAATTGCACGGAATGGAGGTTGCAAGGTGAAGGCCTGGTGAATGTAGCCATTCAACGCAGCCAGGATGATGCCGGTCAACACAGTGAACAGTGCTGCCCAACGGAACCAAAACAACGCTGCAGGGGCAATGACTTTGCCAATCGCTGGTTTTTGCTCATCAGGAATTTTTGGCATGGATGGAATTTGCACAAAGTTGAAGTACCAGAGCAAACCAATCCACATAATTCCGCACATCACATGTAACCAACGGAATACAAATGGCAACTCGGGTGCGCTAAAGTTTGCGCCTAGTGCCAAGAGGATCAAAACGAGGAGCACAAAGCCTGCAAATACAGTGCGCCCAAGAGAAGTCAAAATTGAAGCCATGTCAGGATCTCCTTTATTAATCTGAATGCGTGCTAACTATAAACCATTCTATGGTCTCGGAATTAGCGCTTGCCGTCATCATCTCGTAATACATTTTTTATGATGTAAAACAAGTACTTATGCCTTATCTATGCGCTCAGCTTACTGGGCAGTCCAGCCACCATCCATATTCCAGGCCACCCCGCGCACTTCTGAAGCATCTGGGCCACAGAGGAATACCGCTAGTGCAGCGAGCTGCTCGGGAGCAACAAAATTACCTGAGGGCTGTTTCTCGGCCACCAAATCATGCTTGGCCTGCTCATTCGAAATCTTTTCGCGCTCCGCCCTCGCATCGACTTGTTTTTGAACTAGGGGCGTCAAAACCCAGCCTGGGCAAATCGCATTGCATGTAATTCCCGTATGTGCATTCTCGAGCGCAAGCACTTTAGTTAAACCCACAATGCCATGCTTGGCCGCTACATAAGCTGACTTTTGGGCGGAGCCTACTAAACCATGTACCGAAGCAATATTAATGATTCGGCCCCAGTTCCGTTTTTTCATCCCAGGCAGAGCGTGATGCGTGGTATGGAATGCCGAGCTGAGATTGATCGCGATAATGGCATCCCATTTGTCCGCTGGAAAGTCTTCAACATTGGCAGTGTGTTGGATGCCCGCGTTATTGACCAATATATCTAATGAGCCAAATCGTTTCTCAGTCTGGCGAATTAAATCCGCAATTTCATCTGGCTTACTCATATCAGCGCCGTGGTAGTCCACCTCAACACCGCAAGCTTGAATTTGGGCAATCGCATCATCTTTTTCACCAAAACCATTGACCATGATGTTAGCGCCCTGCTTTGCTAAGCCGATCGCCATTGCTAAACCAATGCCACTGGTTGAACCAGTTACTAATGCAGTTTTACCTTTTAATTGGGACATGTTATTTCTCGCAATAAATAATGTACTGGAAGGAAATTCGAGGATACAGGAATTGCATTTAAATACGGTAAATGAAATGCCCTAAATGTTCCCAAAATGCGTACGGGATTAATGTCAGGAGCCAAGTGATAGTCACATAACGCAAAAATTTTCCAATTGCCATGTATATCAAGCAAGATAGCCAAGGTAGGCGCAACCATCCCGCGGCGATGCAAAGAGGGTCACCAAGCCCTGGCAGCCAAGACAGCAAGAGCATTTTGGGTCCACGAGCCTCAAGCCAGCTTTGGACGCGGCTATTGGTTGGCCCCTTTAAAGACTCAAAACCATTACGACTGATTAACCCAAGCCACCAGTCAAATAAGCCGCCTAAGGAGTTCCCCAAAGTAGCTACTCCGATAGCAAGCCAATACCATTCAGGGTTCACTGCAATGTAAGCAAATAGCACTGGCTCAGAGCCGATCGGCAAGAGTGTTGCTGAAACGAAAGCCGTAACAAAGACCATGGGTAGTCCAACTGCAGGCATACCAAACCAATGGAAAAAAGAGTGAAAAAGATCTTCCATTAGAGTAAGGGTGACATCAGCTGCACTACGTTTTCCAGAATGAGGTGCCAGCGTGAACGCTTGGCCCAGATGACGGGATTAACCAAATTCGATTGCCGCAAATAGCTCTCGGTGAGTTTTTGGAGATTGGCACAGAAGGTCTCGTTATAAACAATGAGACTGATTTCGAAATTGAGGCGCAAGCTGCGTTGGTCTAAATTGACCGATCCAAAAACCGCAATACGGCGATCTACCAACATCGACTTGGTATGCAAAAGGCCTCCATGAAACTCAGCAATATTGACGCCACCATTCATGAGGTCCCCATAAAAACTTCTGCTACTGAATGCAACGAGCGTTGAATCATTTTGCTTGGGAACAATTAAGGTGACATTGACGCCCCGCCTTGCTGCAGCAATAAGCGCCTGAATCAAGCCTTCATCGGGCCCAAAATACGGCGTAGTAATAGTCAATTCTTCGCGTGCATCCATGATGGTGGAAAGCAGCATTTGATACAGGATGTCATCACGATAGACAGGGCCTGAGGCGCAGCACTGTGCTAATACATGCCCCACATCTGGTGATCCCAGTGGCTCAGGGTCAGTAAATTGGTAGATGACAGTGTTATCCACACTCCAGTCGAACAAAAAGGTTAACTCGAACTGAGAAGCGATAGGGCCTTCTACTCGTACCATGGCATCAACCCACTCACCCACTCCCGCATTTTGTTTAAAGGTACGGGGGTCAACTAAATTCATACTTCCGGTCCACACTACTGCACCATCAATCACGAAGATCTTGCGATGTAGACGTAAATCAGCCCGACGAAATTGAAAGCGCCCCAATTGAATCGGTAGTGCCTCAGTCAATTCAATGCCTGCAGCTTTAAATCTTGCTGGCCAACCAGACTTAAACCAATCCTTGCTACCCAGTGAATCAAGCAAGACACGGCAAGCAACCCCGCGTTTTGCGGCTGTAATGAGGGCTTCGCAGACACGATCTGCCTGACCGCCCACAGCCCAGATATAAAACTCAAGATGGAGTGATTTTTTAGCGCTCTCAATATCCTCGATCATTGCTTGCAAAATCACCAAGGAGTCGGTGTGCAATGTCACCCGATTGCCGGTAACAGCTGGAGTGCCGTTATTCGCCTCGACGAGCAGGCTTAAGGCTTTCGCTTCCTGAGGCAGAAACTGCTTGTCTCCTGCATAACGCTCCCGCATGGTTTGGGTAATCTGTGCATAGTGCTCTTCCATGCGCGTGATTTTTCTGCGCAGCTTACGGCCTACTGGGCGCTCACCAATCATGAAAAACAAGAGAATTCCGAAGAGTGGCAAAGTCGCAACGATGAAAAGCCATGCAAAAGCAACAGCAACTGGTCTTCGCACCAACAGCAATTGAATAGCAAAGACACCCACTACTAACACATGGAGCAAAGTTATCCAGAGCGAGGTGACCCCCAACATGGAGTGAAGTAAGTAATTCCAAATATTATTCACAAACACTCCAATTCAGCTGTAATACCTAGGTGATCTGATAAGCGTAACCAGTCATGCAAGATTTGTGCAGAATGAATCTTCATACCTCGTACATAGATTCGATCCATTGCCAACATGGGCTTAAAGCTGGGAAAGGTTTTGGCCGGTGATCCCGTTAGGGCTTCAAATACTTCACTAAACCCCGCCTCCAGCATTGGAGCGCTGATACGTCTGCGCCAATCATTAAAGTCACCCGCCACAATCGTAGGTTCATGATGGGCTAGCTGTCCAATGTAATGAATGATCTCTGCTAACTGCCGCTCCCTTCCCCTTTCGAAAAGAGCAAGATGAACACAGAAGCAGTGAATCGCCCGTTCATGACCTGGCAGTCTAGTGACACTGTGTAATAAGCCACGCTTCTCAAAGCGGTAAGCAGAGATATCGTAATTCTTACCCTTTTGCAAAGGGTGCTTAGATAAGATCGCATTACCGTGATGGCCATTGGCATACTCCGCATTTTTACCGTAATGCCAATCATGCCAAAAATCTTCTGATAAAAAATGGGTGAGTTCTTTTTCGGGCCAATGGCGATAGCGACTCACACGAGTGCGATGCTCTTGTTGTAGTTCTTGCAAAAATAATAAGTCTGGGTGTTGTATCCGAATTTTCTGCCGCAATTGATGTACGGTTGCATGACGGTGCAATGGAGAAACTCCTTTATGCATATTGATACTGAGTACGCTAAATCGCTGGGGTGAGCTCACGTTTTGGAAGCCTCTGCATTTTGACGGCGGATGCGAGCAGAATAGATTTCTGACTCAACCAATTCCTGGCATTGCATGCATTTATTACAAATGGAGGCAGCCTCTCGCAACTCATCAATCGAATTGATGCTGTGGCTATCGAGATAGTCTCGGAGATCCAGATCCAAGATCTCATTGCATAGACAAATGATTTGGGCCATTTACCGGAATTGTGGAATCAATCGCATTAAAGCCATTTTGCCACCCCCTTGATAGAATCGAGCCATGTTCACTGCATTTCAAGGGGCTTTCGCCCTTCTCGCCCACCAGGATCAAGCCCTGTTGGGGATCGTATGGGTTTCCCTGCAAGTGAGTCTGGCCGCCCTTTTGGTGGGAGCGCTGCTTGGTCTGCCCTTAGGAGCCATTCTTGCAGTTGAAGAATTCAAGGGTAAAAAAATCGTCGTGGTCTTGTTAAATACCCTGATGGGGGTACCAACCGTCATCGTAGGTGTCCTAGTCTACCTTCTCCTATCTCGCTCTGGCCCACTAGGTGTTTTAGGGTGGCTGTTTACTGTGCCTGGCATGATCGTGGCACAGATTCTGCTGACAACCCCGCTGATTGCTGCTCTCAGTCGTCAAATTTTGGAAGATGCGTGGCGCTCCCATCGTGATTCTTTTATGGCACTGAGACTACCTTATCGATCGACTCTAAAATGGCTTTGCTGGGACTGCCGTTTCTCTCTCACTATTGTCATCTTGGCTGGTTTAGCAAGAGCGATTTCAGAGGTGGGCGCTGTCATGATTGTCGGCGGCAACATCGATCACGCTACTCGCACGATGACAACTGCGATTGCACTAGAGACCAGTAAGGGAGATTTGCCTTTAGCTATTGCTCTGGGCATGGTGCTGATGGGCGTCGTCTTATTGGCAAACCTCCTCACATTGATGGTCCGCCAAATTGCAGAGCGTCGCTATGCTTAATCCATCTACTCATACGCAGCAGTGGGTTGAGTTTGATCATATTCTGGTCAAAGATCGAGATAAAGTCATCCTCAATATTCCACATGCCATCCTTCATCTTGATCAGATGACTGCCGTGATTGGTCCAAATGGCGCAGGCAAGACCACCCTGCTAAAACTACTGCATGGTTTGATCGCACCTGATAGCGGAAGCCTGCGCTTTTCTGACTCTGCTCTGAGCAAAGCTTTAGTCTTGCATCACACCGCCATGATTAAGGCATCTGCGAGAACCAATCTGGCCTTGGTTCGAGATACTGATTCCAAGATCTCGGATGCTGATATCGAACAAGCTCTGGGGCGTGCAGGACTGAAGCACTTGGCTGATACGCCAGCCCAAAAATTATCTGCAGGTGAAAGGCAGAGGCTCTGTTTGGCTCGCGCACTTTTACAGTCGCCCAGTCTGATATTGCTAGATGAGCCTACAGCCAATCTCGATCCTCATGCTACTGAGCAAGTGGAGATGATGATGCAGGAATATCAGCAAGATGCTCTTCAGGTCATTTTTTCTTCACACCAACTCGCCCAAGTGAAAAGACTGGCAGAACAGGTTGTTTTTATTGCTGAAGGTCAAATCCAAGAAATTGGAAAAACTGCCGAGTTTTTCCTTAATCCCAAAACATCAGCCGCAGAACGCTTTTTATCTCAAGAGCTAGTGCGCACTTGAGATCTTCATCTTAAGTATTCTGGATCACGATATTCGGGAACTTACTGCTCATATCCTTAGCGAGTCCTGCAATGCGAATCGCAATTTGTCGGGCGATCTGCTGATAGACCATACTGATTGGGCCATCTGGCTCAGCAACGACGGTTGGGCGACCCGCATCGGATTGCTCACGAATCGAGATGTTCAAGGGTAAGGATCCAAGAAAATCAACGCCGTAGTCACTGCACATTTTTTGTCCACCACCTGAACCAAAGACATGCTCCTCATGTCCACAGCTTGGGCAAATGTAGGTGCTCATGTTTTCCACAATGCCAATAATCGGCACGCCAACCTTCTCAAACATTTTGAGGCCCTTGCGCGCATCTAATAAGGCAATGTCCTGAGGGGTCGTCACAATCACAGCGCCTGTAACAGGCACTTTTTGACTGAGCGTTAACTGAATATCTCCCGTACCCGGTGGCATGTCCACAATTAAATAGTCTAGGTCGCGCCAACGGGTTTGACGCAGTAATTGTTCAAGGGCAGAAGTGACCATCGGGCCACGCCATACCATCGGACTATCTTCATTAATTAAGAATCCAATAGAACTGGCTTGCAAGCCATGACCTGCCATGGGCTCGATAGTATTTTCTGCTTTGCTTTCTGGTCGCCCGCTAATGCCGAGCATCATGGGTAGACTTGGGCCATAGATGTCTGCATCCAAAATTCCAACGCTGGCACCCTCAGCAGAGAGGGCTAAGGCCAAATTGACTGCTGTTGTGGATTTCCCAACGCCGCCTTTACCGCTAGCGACTGCAATGATATTTTTCACGCCAGGTAATAATTTGACGCCGCGCTGAACCGTGTGGGCAACGATATCGCTACTGACATTTACCTCAATGTTTTTTACGTCCGCAATCTTTTTTAATTGCGAAACTACCGAATCCTTGATCGCTTGAAACTGACTTTTAGCGGGATAACCCAGCACTACATCAACATGGATGTTGTTATCGCTGACACTCAGGTTTTTAATGGAGGCACAAGCCATTAAATCGCTTTGAGTATCTGGATTCATGATGCTGCTTAATACTGTCTGCACGTTTTCTACTGTAACTGCCAAAATACTCTCCTGAGGGTCTTGCTCGAGTGAGCAAACTAATTTATTGGGGATATCTTAATCCTTGCGCACTATTTGCGTATTAACTCAATATCGCCATAGTAGGCGCGGGTTTCAGAGTGGGTATTGTCTGTATCCGTTAGTAAAGCTACGCCAATGATTTTGCCTGGGGCCTCTCCGTAAGCTTTTTGGTAATCAGCGGATAAATCGCGTTCATGCAAGCGCCATTCCCCAAGATGCTCCTGCCCAGAATCCACCACGATCATCTTGATCCGTGAAGTGCGGGCATTATCAAGGATGGTATCAACCGGGGTCTTGCCTGACCAAATGTACATCAGAGTGGCATAGGGCATTTCTTGACCGCTAATGAGGTTAGCCAGCTCAAAGTTCATTTTTTCTTTTAAAGAGAGTGTTGATTTATTGCCATCAAAGGCCACCATGATGCGCAATGGGGCGTCATCATTCTGTTGATCGGCATTGTCGGCGGTCGAAATAGCCTCGGTTGCTTTCCACTCCCAACGCAACCACCAGTTTTGAGTTGATCTTGGAACGAGTTTGACCGCTAATCCCGAGGCTGCTGTTTTTGCACTCGCACTCAGAACGGTTCTACCTTGATATTTCTCTAAGCGATAAACCGTATTCTTTTTAAACGGTGCGATTCGGTAAAAGCTCCAGCCAGATGCTGCAATCCCACCGCTACCTTGGTTAGAAAACTGAGGTAGGTTCTCATGAAGCGGCAAAGCCTCTGCTGGAGACGAGCTCGAGGAATCCTGATTCACGGTAGAGCAAGCAGGAATGATTAGCACTAAGGCAATCGCAAAAGCAGTCCGGAAGGTAGTGGTGATCAACATCTGATGAATTGTCCCAAAAATTGCACCGAGTGAGTCTAAAATCGATGAAGCTCAATCTGGATCGAACTTCATGCGTCAATACCCCCCTACTGTCTGGGTCATCATCAGCATCTTGATTGCTGCGCTAGTACACTTTGGCTTGGGATTTGAGATTGAATTTTCAGTTGATGAAGCGCATTACGCCCTGTATGCGCGACACCTAGCGCTGAGCTATTTTGATCACCCTCCTTTGGTTGGTTGGATTCAGTGGCCCTTAATTAGCCTGAGCTCGAATGAAGGAATCATTCGCTTGGCACCAGAGTTGTTGTGGGTGCTATCTTGCTACGGTGTTTTTTTAGTCAGCAAAGAGCTCCACCGCCTCATCCAAGGTCGCAATGCTGGCTATCTCACCAGCGCATTACCCTCTGCCAATTCCTGCGGCTTGATGGCGGTACTCTGCATCATCGCTGCACCACTGCCCCATGTTTTAGCGATTGGCTTACTGCCCGATACTTTATTAATTCCCTTGAGTCTTGGCATTATGTTGATGGCCTTACGCTGGATCCGTAAGGACACTTTCAGCACTGGGGATTGGATAGTGCTGGGCATCCTCTTGGGATTAGCAGGACTTAGCAAATACACAGCCTGCTTCACTGCGTTGGCTTTATTGATCGTCTTTCTGGTTCATCCCAGAAAAGCGTGGATTGGTCAGCGCGGGTTTTGGTTTGCCGTAGTGCTTGCTCTACTCCTCATTAGCCCAGTGATCTATTGGAATGGAAGCCATGACTGGATTTCTTTCAGATACCAAATCGCTCATGGTGGGGGATCTTCATGGGCTTGGCGCCGGGTTGCGGCATTCTTAGGTCTGCAGGTGCTCTGCTTTGGCCCTCTCATCATCATCGGGACTTTTTTATTTTGTAAAAATTGTTTACATACTGGTCGTCGCTCAATACTGGCGCTCTTGGGCTTCTTTGTCATTCCTTTTGGGATTTTTGCCGCGCTCTCTGGTGGCGGAGGCTTACCGCACTGGACAAGCCCCGCATGGTTTTGTCTGGCGCCTTTTGCCGGCATTGGTTTAGCAAAAGCCTGGTCCATGCGGCACCGTTTTTGGATTAAGCTATTGTGGATATTTCAGATCACACTATGCCTGCTGGGCTTTGCTTATGTCCTATCAGGCGGCATCAATACGGCTGCGATTAAGAGCAATCCGATTGCTGACCTTTATGGCTGGAAATTAGCCGGTCAAAAAGCAACGGAGCTGGCTCAAGCCAATCAAGCTCAAGGCATTGCCGTTCAGAATTGGACCTTAGGTAGCCGCATTGCTTGGTATGCCTATCCCCTACCTGTATTCATCCTCGATCAACGTCAAGATCAGTTTGATCTTTGGTTTGGGCAACTGCCACTGGGTAGCTCGGTTCTATTAGTGAACTGGACTGGTATGTCATTTCATCAGCCAACCAGGGATAAACCCATCAGCGGCCCGGCAGGCGAACAATTTGCCTTTGCGGAATGCAAGCCCTTGGATCAGATTGCAATTGAGCGATTTGGCCAACATTTATCCAGTTTTGAATTTAGCCTATGTACTCATTGGCAGAAAACGGGTTTAAGGCAGTAATTCTTTAAATTCAAGGGTTAAGCTGTCTAAAGCATTATCCTTAGGCCTATGAATCCTCAATCTGTGGCCACCCCCAATCCTCCTGCTGGGTGGAAATCCCTGCTGAAGAAAGCCTGGCCCACCATCCGGATTTTGCTTTCGGTCGCCTTACTTTGGAAGGCGACTAGCGGAATTGACTGGGATGCCTTGATTCATTCCGAGATTCAAATGCAGCCTTTATGGTTTGTAGCAGCAGGAATAGCTATCGTATTGGCTTTTATTTCCGGTGGTTTGCGCTGGGGTCTCTTAATGAAACGCTCAGGCTTTCGGGCCAGCCTCAAAGATTATGTGGCGCTCTATTTTGCAGGCGGACTGATCAATCAAGGCTTGCCTAGCACCTTAGGTGGAGATAGCTACAGAGCCATTACAGCAAGTCATCTAGATGCTCAAGGCCACTTTACTGAGCAGAAAGTCTTAGACGAAGAGCTGCACCATGCAGTGGACTTAGAGCACGCTAAACCCAAATTGCGCTTGAGCTTTGCGATGGTCTTTGTCGATAGACTCTTAGGCCTTGCTGGCAATAATTTACTGGGGGCTCTAGGCTTAATCATGGGTGGCACAATGCTAGCTAGCTGGGGAACTACCTTGGGCTATGGCCTAATGGCCATCATGCTCGCCTCAGGCTTATTGGTTGCTTGTATTTTGGCCTGGGCGCCATCGCGCAGTCTTTTACAAAAGTTTCTCGTGAAATTGAATATGGGCGATGCCCTTCCTGGTATTCGTTTTGCTTTTGCTTGGCCCATCAATGTTATACAAGCGCTTGTCGCCATGAGCATTCATTTCTTTACCATCTTGGCGCTCGGTTTTTGTCTTAAAGCATACGGCGCTTCAGCACCGCTAGCCGGCTTGATGATCGGCTTGCCAGCACTCAGCTTATTGCTAATGCTACCCATCAGCATTTCTGGCTGGGGACTAAGGGAGGCTACCCTCTCTTCCGTTCTGACCCTTTGGGCAGTGAACCCATCGATCTCCGTACTCGCCTCAATTAGCTATGGCGCACTCACAGTTTTATGTGTACTGCCTGGTGCTTTTATTCTATTCAAACGAAAGTCTTCTCTCTAGAGCCCTATTATGAGTATCAGCGTCAATACCATGCGTGCCATCGATCATTGGGTCGGAGTTCCTTTATGCGCCATAGTCAGCCCCTTCATCGCATTAGTAGATCGCATTAAAAGCATCTTCTTACCAAAGCTTGATGCTCCAAAAAAATTGCTCTTTATTGAATTATCAGAAATGGGTAGTGCCATTTTGGTTGATCCAGCGATGCGTAATGCACAAGCTCGTGGAGCAGAATTATTTTTCTTGATCTTTAAGAGTAATCGCGCCAGTTTATCCCTTCTCAATACAGTTAAGCCTGAGAATGTCTTTACGATCGACTCCTCTAGTCTGGGTGGGTTGATTAAAGATACGCTTCGTTTTTTATGGATCGCCCGCTGTCACAAAATTGATACCGTCATTGATCTCGAACTCTTCTCCCGCTTTACCGCCCTGTTAACAGGCCTGTGTGGTGCTCGGCGCCGAGTCGGTTATCACATCTTCCATGGCGAAGGTCTATGGCGTGGCACGATGTTGACTCGCAAAGTGCATTACAACCCGCACATTCATATTACTAAGAATTTTCTATCGCTGATTCATGCGGCTTTTGCTAAAGAAATTGAAGTTCCTTATAGCAAGATTCATATTGCCGATTCTGAAGTACAGCTTGCTCAGGCCATCATCGATCCTGAAGTCAAATATACAGTCATTGAACGAATTGAAAAGCTCGCACGCGATGCTGGTATTCCTTTTGTTCATGGTAAACAACGACTGATTCTGATCAATCCTAATGCGAGTGATTTGCTGCCACAGCGTCGCTGGGCTCAGGCACGTTTCTCCGAATTGATCCAGCGGATCGCTGAACGCTATCCCAATGATGTGATTCTGATTACTGGTTCCCCAGCTGAAATCGCCTATGTGGAAACTGTACGTTCTGTTGCCAATGTTCCGCATGCTCTGAACTTTGCAGGACAGGTCAGCTTCTCGGAGCTGCCTGCTCTCTACACCCTATCGGATGTGATGGTAACGAACGATTCTGGTCCAGGCCACTTTTCTGCAGTCACGCCATTGAGAACGATTGTCTTGTTTGGCCCTGAAACCCCTGCACTGTATGGCTCTCTAGGGGACTCCATCTCCATTACAGCCAACTTGGCTTGCTCACCCTGCGTCAGTGCGGCCAACCATCGCAAGACCCCTTGTCAAAATAACGTCTGCATGCAATCTATTAGCGTTGCTCAAGTGATGGAGAAAGTTGAGCTGCAACTGCAGAGCGCCGATCTCGCCAAACAAGCCTAATTTCATGGGATATCAACGCCCTTCTGTATTGCTATGTTGCTTACCCATTCTGCCATTAGCTTTGGGTTTATTCATTTACTTTGGCGGAATTCAAAGCAGTAGTTTTTTATTCATCAATCAAATCACTCAGCATGTTCCAGACCGCATTTGGGCAGGCCTCACTTTTTTAGGTAATGGTTGGGGCACATTTGCACTTGCTTTTCCTTTACTCTTGTTAGCCCCTCGTTTACTGAGTGCTGGAATTTTTTCTGGGCTACTGGGTGGCATGGTCATTGCGATTCTGAAACCGCTCATGAATTTGCCCAGGCCCGCAAGCATTCTAGCTAGCGGAGACTTTCATCAAATTGGCGAGGCATTGCTCTACAACTCCATGCCCTCAGGTCATACCTTAACCGCTTTTGCTGTAGCAAGCGGGCTTTATTTTGCAGTAGGTATGAACAAGCATAAGTCTTTGCTTGGCTTATTCGTTTTAGCAGGACTAGTTGGCTTATCACGAAGCGCTGTGGGTGCTCACTGGTTGAGCGATGAATTTGTAGCGGCAGCTATTGGTCTATGGTGCGGAATGCTGGGCTCATTACTGGCTAGCTTTATCCCTGATAATCAATTGACTCCAGATAAATGGTGGCCCCGCTGTATTGCACTGTGTGGTTTGTTTGCAATCTATCCATTACTCACGCAAATCATGGATTCTGATTTAAATCAACCTTTGCAATATGCCTCTGCTCTGCTGATTGCGCTCACGCTGGCACTCTTTGTGCAAACGCAGCACACTAAATCTAGCCACTAATTCATGTTTAGCTATCGACACGCTTTTCATGCTGGCAGTCATGCAGATATCCTGAAGCACATTGTGCTCATTCAACTCATTCGCTATCTTCAAGAAAAAGAAGGCGCCCTAACGATCATTGATACTCATGCTGGGGCTGGTATCTATAGCCTGAGTGATGGCTTTGCGGCCGTGAGCAAAGAGGCTGAGGGCGGCATCTTTCGCTTAAGTCGCTATTGGCACAATAATCAACAGGTAGAAATCACGGGTAACATTAACGAATATATGGCAGCGATTACTGCCGAAAATCCCAGCGAAGAGCTTGCTTTTTATCCTGGGTCTCCTTTTATCATCGCGAAAATGTTGCGACCACAAGATCGCTTAAAGCTCTTTGAGCTTCACCCTAAAGAGATTGACTTACTCCGACACAATGTTCAACAGCTGCCGCAAAACAAGCAGATTGATCTTTACCATGCAGATAGTTTTAGTCGCTTAAAAGGCTTGGTGCCTCCTCCCAGTCGGCGTGGGCTAGTCTTGATTGATCCCTCTTATGAAGATAAGCAAGACTATCGCTATCTTGAATCTACTCTTGAGGAAGCCCTAAGCCGCTTTGCTACGGGCTGCTATGCTATTTGGTATCCCATATTATCGAGAAGAGAAGCGGCGGCGCTACCAGACAGGTTGCAAAAAATCGCTGCCGTCCATAAACGGTCTTGGCTTCAAGCTGAGCTTAGAGTCGAGAACTCACCGGGCGAGCGACGTCTGCAAGCCAGCGGGATGTTTGTTCTGAACCCGCCCTGGACCCTTGAAGGCAAGCTCAAGGAGACGCTACCCGCTCTTGTTAAAGTCTTGGGTCAAAACTCAGGGGCTGAATTTGTCTTAAAAAGCGTTGAAGCCTAAAACGCCGTCATTTAAATCAATCTAGATTCACTTCGACTCTTGTCGATAGTCAAACATGATCTCACTACGGCGCAAGAAAGGCAGAGTCCATGGTGGGTTGTAACGCGCAAATTGCGCTGGCCCTATGGGTGTCAGATGCTTGCTTGCCATCCATTCTTTGAGCTCACTGGTCTTGGTCTCCACCTTGCTATAAGTATTAAACCCAGAAAAAGTGATTACTGCCTTGTTCTCAGCAGGGATCTTTTTGAGGTGCACCTGCTCATCAACAGGGGTTGGCAAAGTATTGAGTTCAAAAGCGCTTGGCATCACAAAGCTTACTAACCATTCATTGGTACCCTCATTAATTAAAACGGGCGAACCCATCGCGGGGGACTCAGCTTGGGGCAGCACCGTTACCGGAGCAGTCATCTCAATTTTTTCTTTGGATTGATTCTTGCCAAAGATATAAGCCGCAATGAGTCTGAAGCCTGCACTAGAAGCCTCACTCATATCGCCCTTTACCTTCACTTCGGCGATGATCTTGGGTTCGTAGGCTCGAATTTCAAAAGGGCCTGACTGCTCAAGCACGGCATATTTTGGCTCTTCAATTGCCATCGCAACTCCTGAGAAGAAAATCATTCCGACTAAACCGGTTTGGAGTAATTTCATGGTTTGACGCATTTGGGACTCGCTTACCATTTGGACTGCAAGATAAAGCCAGAGGGCTTGTAACTTAATTTACCGCTGGCTCCAACAGGTAAAGTAATTTTGTTTGCCTGATGTCCAAACGGTAAATCCGTTAAGAGTGGGATATTTTCTGGCAGACGCTTACGCAGATGTTCGTAGGCCGCATTGAGATCATAACCCTGATCATGGTCAAAAAGACGGTAGGCAGAAAATCCACCCATTAAGATTGCGCTTTGCGAGCTCAAAATACCCGCGTCGAGCAATTGCATCAGATTGCGCTCGATTCGATAAGGATGTTCATTCACATCCTCCAGAAAGAGAATGCCGCCCTGTATTTGCTTTGGTGCTGGGAAATACGGGGTTCCAACCAGGCTACACAAAATCGTTAAATTGCCACCCCAGAGGGTTCCAGTCAGCTCTCCTGCGGTAGATCTACCAAGATAAGCTTGCTGCGCCTCTACCGTGCAATCCAATTCACGATCTTGAATGGCCGCCTGAAAGTGCTGCCACATAAAGCCATCAGGATTAGCATCTGACTGGTCTTCTTTGGAGCCGAAATCATAGTTCAGCATTGGGCCAGCCAAAGAGACTGCTCCTGTTTTAGCCAATAAGCCGAGCTGGAACACGGTGAAGTCACTATGACCACATACCTGAAGTCCATTTTGAATGGCATCGGCAATGTGCTGCCATTCAATATCGGGTAGTAAACGATGCAAACCATAACCACCGCGCATCGCTAGCACTAAGTGATCGCCTGAAAGTGTACTAATCTGATTGATTTCAGCTAAACGTTCTGCATCCACTCCAGAAAAACGTTGATGCCTACGCTTAATGCAATCGGTATTGTGAACCTCAAAACCTTGTCGCTTGAACCACTCAATAGCCCCAAGGGGACTTTTTTGATCAGGATTTGCGCCAGAAGGAGCAATTACATGAATTTTTTTCAACGCCGCTCCCTAAAGAAATCCCTCAGCACCTGCCCACACTCTGACTCTAATATGCCGCCGTCAACGGTGGTTTGATGATTCAATTGATTGATCGAGAAAATATCCACCACACTCCCAGCAGCGCCCGTTTTTGGGTCGCGCGCGCCATAAACGACTCTATCTACTCTAGCATGGAGCATTGCTCCAGCACACATCGCACAGGGCTCTAGGGTTACGTACAGAGTGCTACCCGGTAAACGGTAGTTTTTCAGCGCTCCAGCGGCAGATCTGAGGACCAACATTTCAGCATGGGCACTGGGATCATGAGTACCAATTGGGCGATTAAATGCTTTAGAGATGACCACCCCATCATGAACTAGGACGGCCCCAACTGGAACTTCTCCAGCCTGAGCAGCCAACTTGGCCTGCTCTAAAGCTTGCATCATGAACTGGTGATCAAGCTCGGTAGACATCATTAAGGGCGATGGACGTCTGCCCAACAATTAGGGGTCTCATAAAGCCGAATTGCCGTGAGATGTAAGCGCCCAGCAAAAGCTTGATCAAATAAAGGTGACAAGATATCAAAGGCCGCTTGCGCTAAATTTTCAACTGTCGGGACATGCTCCATCACCACTGTTTTGTGATTAGGTAGAGTATTGAGAAAATCCACAAGTCCTGCATCTTCTTTGGCAACTAAGAATGCATGATCCCAAGGCTCAACCACATACTGATTGCTCAAACGCTTGATATCAGCAAAGTCCAAAACCATGCCGTCATCAGCTTGACCTGGATGATTAGCAATCTCACCAGACAATGTAATCTCAATTGCATAGCGATGCCCATGAAGATGTTTGCACTGGCCGTCATGATTCGGGATACGATGACCCGCATCAAACTCAAGTCGACGGGTAATGGAAATGGGTGCTGGCTTCATGAGGAGATACTTTTCTTGAAATAATTACCGAATGCCAATTATCTTATGAGTTTGCACACTCAGGCGCCATAAAGGGCGTTTTTGACACAGTTGAATCGCTAATTGGGTATTTTCTTTTAATTGAGGACCATCCATCGGCTGCAGATAGCGGTTGCGGTAATCCATCTTCTCAAAGCGGGCGAGAAGATTTTCTAAGTTTTCATGTCCAAACTGAGGAATGACCAGCTTGATCTCATCTGCTTGCAACACCACTAAATCGGTTCCGGCTTTGGGGCTGACACAAACCCAATCAACACCTGCAGGAACTTTAATTGTTCCGTTCGTCTCAATCGCCACCTCAAAACCTTTGTGGTGAAGCGCATCAATGAGATCTCTGTCCAAATGAAGTAAAGGCTCGCCACCGGTAAAGACAACATAACGTTGCTGAGGTCCAGCATTGGTTGAGAGCCATGCGAGCTCAATTGCATGGGCAAGACTTTCGGGAGTCTCAAACTTTCCGCCACCATCACCATCAAAACCCACAAAATCAGTATCGCAAAATTGACACTGGGCGGTGGCACGGTCCTCTTCGCGTCCACTCCATAAATTACATCCAGTAAAGCGACAAAAGATCGCAGCTCGGCCTGTATGAGCTCCCTCACCCTGAAGAGTTGGGAAAAGTTCTTTAACGGTATACATAATCAATCAAGTAGAAGTCGGATTACTTCCAAGAGATCAGCTCGCTCTCAAGATAATCCTCCCAGAGAGCTGCAGCAATATTGTAGCCTGGCAATAAATATCGGCCTGAACTTCTTCGAATGACCCAGCGACCAATTTTGGGTGATAACCAGATATCTTCATCCCGCCAATTTGCTATTCGAGAAAAATCATTACTCTCAAAATTGGGGGCATTCACGTGATACTTGAGGGTCAGAAAATCGCCTGCTGGTACTTGCATTCTTTGCCATGACTGAGCATTGATGTTCTCACTCCAGTAATACGCATTATCTGGATAACCAGGCACGATATAGCGGGTTTGAAAATAAGCAGACCAACCTACTCTGAGCTGCTCAGGCCATAGCGGCATCGGTTTTTGAAATTGCTGAGGTGGATTCCAGTGAGGGTCTTGTAATACATATCCCCAGGGACTCTGAATTTCATCTGGCAATACGCCCATTTTTTGCCCGACTCGGGAGATCCGAATTTGTGCACCGACAGATTCAACACGCTCAGTAAGCGTATCAATTAGCAAACCATTAAATACATTTTTGATGTTGTATACCCACTCTTGACCGACCTGTGGGAGCCGTATGTGAATATCAAACGGCTGAGGCTCGATGACGCCTTGCGGAAATGGCAAAGAGGAAAGGCATGCTACAGGCAAAGATGCTGCGGTAAGCAGCAATGCTCTGCGAGTGAGGTTTATTTGTAACTCTGGAGCTGCCATTGGATAGTATCTTCAAGTGACTCATTACCAATTTGCCCTTGAATTCTGCAAGAGCCTGTGGACTCGCGGGCTACCCAGCGACCAATTTGTGGAGCAAACCAAATGGTTTCCTTCCGAATGCAATCGACTTTATTCGGGTCAGCATTTTCAAAATTAATGAGATTCTGGAAACGCAGTGCAGCAAATGTACCAGCTGGAACGGTAATCTGCTCCCAACCACTAGAGCTCATATATAAATTCCAATTATAGAAATTATCATCGTACCCAGCAATTTGGTACTTCGTATTAACTTGCTTACTCCAATTCCCCGAGAGGTTTTGTGGCCACAAAGGAATTGCTGGGTTATAGCTAATTACTCTGGACCAATGAGGGTCTGTTGAAATCATTCCCCATGGGCCTTGAATCTCGGAAGGCAGTTGACCACCATCTGCAGTTGTTCTAGAGATGGCAATCTGATCACCAACACTAGAGACCCGCTCGGTGATGATGGCCAGCTCCTTACCATTAAAAACATTCTTCTTAGAGTACACCCACTCTTGACCAACTTGAGGAGCGCGCACGATTGGCAAAGGGTTGGGAGTCGATATTGAATTGCCTGTCTCGTAACCTAGCGGAGCTCCACAAGCAGTAATAGCTAAAACAAAGGTGATGATGGATAGGCGCTGTAATAGATTCATGTGATTTATTCCCACTCAATGGTTGCCGGAGGCTTGCCACTGATGTCATAGACGACTCGATTAATGCCACGCACTTCATTAATGATGCGATTCGAAACCTTACCCAAGAGTTCATGCGGCAAGTGAGCCCAATGCGCAGTCATAAAGTCTTGGGTTTGCACCGCTCTCAATGCAACAACATATTCATAGGTTCTACCATCGCCCATTACGCCAACAGACTTGACGGGGAGAAATACAGCAAAAGCCTGACTGGTTAAGTCATACCAATTTTTGCCACTGACTTCATCCATAGTGTTGCGCAACTCTTCAATAAAGATTGCATCAGCACGTTGTAGTAATTTGGCAAACTCTTGTTTCACTTCGCCCAAGATACGAACCCCAAGGCCAGGACCCGGGAAAGGATGCCGATAGACCATCTCTCTGGGTAAGCCAAGTGCAACGCCAAGCTCTCTCACCTCGTCCTTAAATAATTCACGTAAGGGCTCTAGTAACTTGAGATGCATGTCTTCTGGCAAACCACCAACATTGTGATGACTCTTGATCGTATGCGCGCCCTTCTTGCCTTTACCTGCAGACTCAATCACGTCTGGATAAATCGTACCCTGAGCTAACCATTTCGCATTTCTAATCTTGCTCGATTCACTCTGGAAGATTTCCACAAATTCTTTGCCGATAATTTTTCGCTTGGCTTCTGGATCAGTAACACCAGCAAGCTCAGACATGAACTTTGGAGCTGCATCGACCCGAATGACTTTAACGCCCAGATTTCGGGCAAACATCTCCATCACCATATCGCCTTCATTGAGACGAAGCAAACCGTGATCAACAAATACACAAGTCAACTGGTCGCCAATCGCTCTATGGATTAAAGCAGCAGCAACACTGGAGTCTACGCCGCCGGATAAGCCAAGAATTACCTCTTCTTTACCAACCTGTTTCTGAATTTTTTCTACAGCCTCAGAAATGTAATCGCCCATCACCCAGTCGGGCTTGCATCCACAAATCTCATGTACAAAACGATTCAGAATTGCAGTGCCTTGGTGTGTATGGGTCACCTCTGGATGAAACTGAAAGGCATAAAATTTGCGCTGTTCATCTGCCATACCAGCAATTGGGCAGGACTCTGTAGACGCCATGAGCTTAAATGACTCTGGCAAATGGGTAACGGAGTCGCCGTGACTCATCCACACTTTCAGAATGCCGTGACCTTCGCTGGTCGAGAAGTCTTGAATACCTTTGAGCAAAGCAGTATGACCATGAGCACGCACTTCTGAATAACCAAACTCACGTGCCTTGCCTAAGGATTCTGCCGATGCCACAGCGCCACCCAATTGGGTCGCCATGGTTTGCATCCCATAGCAAATACCCAGGACAGGAATTCCTAATTCAAAAACAATCTTTGGCGCTCTTGGGCTGCCTGACTCTGTTACCGAGCTTGGACCGCCCGAGAGGATGATGCCTTTGCAGCGCTCCTCTTGAACGAAGCGACGAATAAATTCAGGATCGCAATCGTAAGGGTGGATTTCAGAATAGACTTTTCCGTCACGTACACGCCTAGCAATGAGTTGGGTAACTTGTGAACCAAAGTCGAGAATCAGTATCTTGTCGTGCACGGAGAAAACAGCCTTATGAAGTCTTAGTCAATGTGGTAATTCGGTGCTTCCTTCGTGATCTTCACATCATGGACATGCGACTCGCGTACCCCTGCACTGGTGATTTCCACAAAATTGGCTTTCTCATGCAGCTCTGCAATGGTTTTGCAACCCAGATAGCCCATGGAAGATCGAATACCACCTGTCAGTTGATGCAAGATCGTGAGGACGCTACCCTTGTATGGAACTTGACCTTCAATTCCCTCAGGAACCAGTTTGTCAGCATTGGCTGCACTGATATCACCTTGGAAATACCGATCTGCAGAACCATCCGTCATGGCGCCCAATGAGCCCATGCCACGATAGCTCTTATAAGAGCGTCCTTGATAGAGGAATACTTCGCCAGGCGCCTCTTCTGTTCCCGCGAACATACCACCCATCATGACGGAATTCGCGCCAGCGGCCAATGCTTTAGAAACATCGCCAGAGTAACGAATACCACCATCGGCAATCAGGGGAATGCCGGTGCCTTTTAAGGCATTCGATACATTCACAATGGCCGTAATTTGGGGAACACCAACACCGGCAACAATGCGCGTTGTGCAAATTGATCCAGGCCCAATACCAACCTTAACGCCGTCAGCACCATGATCGGCCAAAGCTTTAGCAGCCTCACCAGTTGCTATATTGCCGCCAATCACTTGGACTTGAGGGTAATGCTGCTTCACCCACTTCACACGATCGAGGACGCCTTGGCTATGTCCGTGAGCGGTATCGACCACGATGACATCGACGCCTGCACGCACTAAAAGCTCAACACGCTCATCGTTATCGGGACCCACACCCACTGCGGCGCCAACGCGTAATTTGCCTTCGCTGTCTTTACAGGCATTGGGATGCTCGGTAGCCTTGAGAATGTCTTTAACCGTAATCAGGCCACGTAATTCAAACGCATCATTGACGACCAATACTCGCTCTAAACGATGTTTACTCATCAAGCGTTTAGCTTCTTCTAAGCTAGCGCCTTCTTTAACCGTAATTAAGCGCTCGCGAGGAGTCATCTTTGATTTAACAGGAGCATCTAAATCCTCTTCAAAGCGAAGGTCACGGTTGGTGATAATGCCAACCACGGTTTTGCCTTCAAGCACTGGGAAACCAGAAAAGCCATGCTCACGAGATAACTGCATCACTTGGCGCACGGTCACTGTTGGCGCAATCGTAATCGGATCGCGCAATACACCCGATTCATAGCGTTTGACTTTAGCCACTTCACGCGCCTGATCAACAGGGCTGAGATTTTTGTGAACAATACCAATACCGCCTTCGCTGGCCATGGCAATCGCCAATCGACCTTCCGTAACCGTATCCATTGCTGCGGATACTAAAGGCGTGTTGAGTGAGATGTCTCGTGTAAGTTGAGTCGCCAAGCTGGCGTCACGTGGGAGTACCGATGAATAAGCCGGCACGAGGAGCACATCGTCAAAAGTGAGTGCTTTTTGAATGAGTCGCATGCAAAACCCCTAGTCGCAAAAACAGATTATAGCCTCCTTGCCTTTCTTCTAGCGGCAGCCGCCTGAAATTTGGCATCTTGGTTTTGATTGGCCTTTTTCCGACGGACGGTTTTAGGGTCAATCAACAAGGGGGAATAGAGCTCCAAGCGATCGCCAGCGTAAATCGGGCTATCCCAATCTTTGCGCTTGCCAAAGACCCCAAAACAGCCCTTTCTGGCCAAAACCGGGTCATTTGGCCCGTTAGCAATACCTGCTTTTTGCAAAGCTAGGCCTACAGTGGCCTTTTCATCGGGCGCCAAGACCAGTTGAAATGGAGTGATCTTGGGTGCGCCCCCTCGGGCATCGCAAATCCAAATCTCAAGCATCAAGATCCTCAGCCCGCTTCACAAAGCACTCCACAAAGGTTCCGGCGATATAGCCAAAAACAGGGCCAATGACTTTATCTAGCAAGACGTTCTTAAACTCCCATTCCAGGGTGAATTCCACCTTACAGGCATCCTCCCGCAGCGAGATGAATTTCCATTGACCAGAAAAACGTTTAAAAGGGCCATCCACAAACACCATATCGATTGAGTCTGGTCGATGATTGGTGTTACGGGTATGGAAAAACTGGGAAATCCCCTTAAATTGAATATGAATTTTGGCATCCAAGACCGTATCGGTTTGCTCAAAAATCTCTACCCCACCACACCAAGGCAAAAACTCGGGGTAGCGAGCCACATCAGTGACCAAGCCGTACATGCGCTCTGCAGATTGGTCAATTAAAACGGTCTTGTGGACGTCTGCCATAATCGATCGTGAGAAGGTAAAAATATGAGTATCGTCGATAACAAAAAAGCCTTCTTCGATTATTTTATCGAGGAACGGTTCGAGGCAGGTCTGGTTCTGGAAGGCTGGGAAGTCAAGGCTATTCGTGCAGGTCGTGCCCAAATCAAAGAAGCGTATGTGGTCATTCGCCAGGCGGAGCTTTTTCTGATTGGTGCGCATATTGCCCCACTGCTCTCTGCGTCTAGTCATATTGTTCCCGACAATACCCGGACCCGCAAATTGCTCCTCAATGCTATTGAGATTCGTAAGCTCATCGGCAAGGTGGAGCAAAAAGGCTACACCTTAGTCCCGATTAATCTACATTTCTCAAAAGGGAATGTGAAATGCGAGATTGGATTGGCAAGGGGCAAGAAACAGCATGACAAGCGCGCAGCCACCAAAGAGCGCGAATGGGAAGTCCAAAAGGGTCGCATTGCTCGGGGCGACCTCAATGGCTAGAAATCGCTTAGACTAGGGAATTAGAGCAATTTTCACCATATTGGTGCATTAAGGCACCAAGCCGCTCCACTCTTTACATTGTTGTCATCTCGAAGGCGTTAGTTTGTGACTATGAAATTGCCTTTTGATGAGATGCTCGACGCCGCAGGTAAAGCGCGGCCCCAGTACCAGATATTCCATAACTGGCTAAAACAGCAAAGCGATACCCTCATGGGTCTCAAGCGAGCTGAGGCTGACCTCATTTTCCGTCGGGTTGGTATTACCTTTGCTGTCTATGGCGACGACTTGGGTTCTGAGAGAACCATTCCGTTTGATCAAGTGCCTCGAATCTTTGCTGCTAAGGAATGGGAGCAATTAGAAAAAGGTTTACGTCAACGCGTCAAGGCACTCAATCGATTTATCTATGACGTCTATCACGAAGAAGAGATTATCAAAGCCGGAATTATTCCTGCTGAACAAATCTTCAACAATGCGCAGTACCGCCCTGAAATGCGGAATGTGGATATCCCCAGAGATATCTATGCGCAAATTGCCGGGATCGATATTGTGCGCGCAGGTGAAGGTGAGTTCTACGTCTTAGAAGATAACTTGCGCGTTCCGTCGGGGGTCTCATACATGGTCGAAGATCGCAAGATGATGATGCGCCTCTTTCCCGATCTGTTCCAAAAATATCGTGTCGCCCCAGTTGAGCATTACCCTGACCTCTTATTGGAGTGCCTCAAATCAGTGAAGCCTGACGATGTCAAGAAACCTAACGTAGTTGTGTTGACTCCCGGCATGTATAACTCAGCCTATTTTGAGCATAGCTACTTAGCGCAACAAATGGGTGTTGAGTTAGTCGAAGGGAAGGATCTGTTTGTGAAGAACGAGCAAGTCTTTATGCGCACCACCCAGGGTCCAGAACGAGTCGATGTGATCTATCGCCGAGTTGATGATGATTTCCTAGACCCGCTATCGTTCCGCTCCGATTCCACGCTCGGAGTTGCAGGACTCTTATCTGCCTATCGAGCTGGCAATGTCACTTTAGCCAATGCGATTGGCACGGGTATCGCAGATGACAAATCTATCTACCCCTATGTGCCCGACATGATTGAGTTCTATCTTGGTGAAAAGCCCATTCTCAATAATGTGCCGACTTTTCAGTGTCGTAAACCGGATGATCTAGCCTACACTTTAGCCAACCTGGATCAATTGGTGGTGAAGTTAACGCATGGTGCCGGCGGTTATGGAATGTTGGTGGGACCTGCGTCTACTAAAGCAGAGATTGAAGAATTTAGAGCACATCTTGTGGCCAATCCGGATAAATATATTGCCCAGCCGACGCTTGCTCTCTCAACTTGCCCAACCTTTGTCGAGTCAGGCGTAGCACCTCGCCATATTGATTTAAGACCATTTGTTCTATCTGGAAAAACCATCAAGATGGTTCCAGGTGGACTGACGCGGGTTGCTTTAAAAGAAGGTTCGCTAGTGGTGAACTCCTCTCAAGGTGGCGGCACCAAAGATACTTGGGTCCTGGAAGAATGAGGAAGATCGAACCATGTTAAGCCGCACAGCTGACTGCCTATATTGGATGGCTCGTTACACCGAGCGCGCAGAGAATACTGCCCGCATGCTCGATGTCAATCATCAAACCTCTTTACTTCCTCAACCAGCAGAATTCTTAGAGCAGAGCTGGAAAAAGTTACTCACGATTTCTAAATTAGAAACAGACTTCTTGAGTAAATACGATGTCGTTAATCGCGAGAATGTTCTGGACTTCATGATTTATGAAACCAGCAATCCCTCCAGCATCGTTTCTTGTCTGTATGCAGCGCGTGAGAATGCTCGAGTGATTAGAGGAAAAATTACCTCGGAAGTTTGGGAAACTCAAAATACAACCTGGCTAGAACTGCAACGCATCCTAGAGGCTAGAGACCAAGCGGATCCGAGTCGTCTGCTCGAATGGGTTAAGCATCGCTGCCACCTTTTCCGCGGAGTCATGTACGGCACGATGCTGAAAAATGAGGCCTTTTACTTTATTAATATTGGCACCCTCCTAGAGCGCGCCGATAATACCGCCCGGATTTTAGAAACAAAATATGAGGATCAGGTCAGCCTAAAAGAGTTAAAGGCTCAAAATGCGGGTGACGACAACGAAGATAGTGGAAGCTTTTTTGATTTCTACCACTGGGCAGCTCTATTACGCTCTGTCTCAGCTTTTGAAATCTATCGTCAAATTTACTCCGACCAAGTCGTACCAAAACAAGTCGCTCAATTATTGATCTTTAATAAGCAAATGCCACGCTCACTGGTCAGTTGCGTCAATGAATTAATTCCCTTAATTTCTGAAGTTAAAAATCAGCAATCCAAAGAAATTGAACGGCTGCTTGGCAAGCTCAAAGCAAGCATGGACTACTCTGATATTGATGAAGTATTTTCACAAGGCCTGGAGGAGTTTATTGAATCCTTTCTCGAAAAAATTAACCACATCGCCGATGAGTTTAGTACTGCATACTTGATTCCATTGGCCTCGAATTAAACAAAACTATGCATTTAAAAATCCGCCATCGCACTGAGTATCGCTACGAAACACCTGTACGCTACTCCATTCAGGAACTCCGTCTGACCCCTCCGCAAACTGCAGGACAGAAGATTGAGCGCTGGAAGCTTGGTACGCCAATTAAGGCGAGTAATTCACTAGATGCTTTTGGCAACCTCTGCAATATCTTTGTCCAAGAAAGTCCCTATACCTCAATGATGATTGAGGCTGAGGGTGAGATCTATACCCAGGATGCCTACGAATTCATCGATACCCCAAAAGCCGTATCCCCTTTCTACTTGCTTCAGCAGACCCATTTGACAGAGCCCACCCCCGAAATGCTGTCTTTCTTCGAGAAGCATCTGCCTAAAAAAAATACAACTGAAGCAGTTCTTAAACTAGCGAGTGCTGTACAAGATACGATTGCATATCGTCCTGGTGAAACCAATTTTGCTACCACTGCGGCCCAATCCTTTACCTTAAAATCTGGAGTTTGTCAGGATCACGCCCATGTCATGCTGGGTCTTTGCCGGGCTTCCGGCATTCCTGCCCGCTATGTCAGTGGCTATTTCTTTGCCGAGGAATCCCCTAATCTTGCCAGCCATGCCTGGATCGATTTTTGCAGTGATATCGAACATGGCATCTGGCAAAGCGTTGACATCACGCATGCCTGTTTAGTCGATACTAGACATATCCGCTTAGCCATCGGGCGTGACTATTACTCTGCTGCCCCCGTAAAAGGGGTGCGTTCTGGTGGTGGCGGAGAAGAGCTCAGCGCCAGTATTTCCATACAGCAGATCAGCTCCGAGTCCCGCTCACCGTCTTAGGCGATAATCCTCAAAAATCATTTTAGGAATTTTGCTATGACGTATTGCGTGGGGCTGTGTTTAAAAGATGGTCTAGTATTTTTGTCTGATACGAGAACCAATGCTGGCGTCGATCAAATTGGCACCTTTCGCAAAATGGCGCTCTTTCAAAAAGACCAAAATCGTTTTTTTGCATTGATGAGCGCAGGTAATCTCGCAATAAGTCAAGCAGTAAAAGAAATTTTGCTCCAAGGTCAGTTATTTGACGGCATCAATTTATGGAATGCACAAAGCTGTCATGACGCAGCAGTCGTGGTTGGAGAAGCTGTCAAGCAAGTGTATGAGAGAGATCATGAAGCCCTGACAAAGGCTGGAATTGAATTTAATTGCAATTTCATCTTTGGTGGACAGGTTAAAGGTGAGCGTCCTCGTCTTTTTAATGTTTACTCCGCAGGCAACTTCATCGAGGCAACACCTGAGACACCTTACTTCCAGATTGGTGAATCCAAGTATGGCAAACCCATTCTGGATCGCGTCATTACGTTTGATACGCCACTGAATTTGGCAACGAAGTGCGCCCTCATCTCGATGGACTCCACCCTGAAAAGTAATATCTCAGTTGGTCTACCGCTGGATTTATTGGTATACGAAAAGAATGCTTTGAAGGCCAGCAAGCTTGTAACCATCGATGATGCCAATCCCTATTTCGAGATGATTCATAAGCTCTGGGGCGAAAAACTTCGTGCCGCCTTTAATGCCATTGTTGAGCCTAGCTGGAATAATTCAGGTCGTGGACCGTCCATTACTGCCCCAACCAAAAAAATGGGACCGGTGCCAGTGCATAAGCGCCTGCAAAAAAGTGTGTCGCCTGCCAAGCCAATCCAGAAGTCAAAGCCAGCAGCAAAGAAGAAGGTAGCAAAAAAGGCGACCACCAAGGCAAAAGCCTAAGATAGTCGCCTTGTTGGCTCTAAGGTAAGACTTACTGCTTGCCCAACATCTCCCATGTAGCTACAACGCTATCTGGATTGAGGGAAATAGAAGTAATACCTTTAGCAACCAACCACCGAGCAAAGTCTGGGTGATCAGAAGGTCCTTGACCACAAATACCGACGTATTTGTTTTGCTTACGGCAGGCGTCAATGGAGCGCGCAATCATGAACTCAACCGCAGGGTCGCGTTCATCAAAGTCAATCGCCAATAACTCCATGCCAGAGTCGCGATCCAAGCCAAGTGTGAGCTGGGTCATATCATTTGAACCAATAGAGAAACCGTCGAAATACTCGAGGAACTCATCAGCCAAAATTGCATTGGAAGGAATCTCGCACATCATAATTAAGCGCAAGCCATTGACACCGCGCTTGAGACCAAACTTCTCCATCATGCTAATCACACGCTGTGCCTGTTTGATGGTGCGCACAAAGGGCACCATGATCTCCACATTATCGAGACCCATATCTTCACGGACCCGCTTCATCGCAGCACACTCTAAGGCGAATGCTTCACCGAAATCCTCTGAGACGTAACGCGAGGCACCTCGGAAACCGAGCATTGGGTTTTCTTCATCAGGCTCATAACGTGATCCGCCAATCAGTTTCTTGTACTCATTGGATTTGAAGTCGGATAAACGCACAATGACGGGCTTGGGATAGAAAGCAGCAGCGATAGTAGCTACACCCTCGACAAGTTTGTCCTCATAGAACGCTCTTGGACTTGCATAACCCCGTGCCACACTCTCAACTGCTCGCTTGAGGTCAGGATCGACATTAGGGTATTCCAAGACTGCACGGGGATGAACGCCAATGTAGTTATTAATAATGAACTCAAGACGCGCGAGACCGACACCCGCATTCGGGATTTGGCAGAAATCAAATGCCAGCTGGGGGTTGCCGATATTCATCGTGATCTTGACTGGGATCTCAGGCAAAGCGCCACGAGAAACTTCAGTTACTTCAGTTTCAATCAGACCATCATAAATATGACCCTCGTCACCTTCAGCACAAGATACCGTCACCACCATGCCATCTTGGAGTTGATCAGTAGCATCGCCGCAACCCACCACTGCTGGAACACCTAACTCACGCGCAATAATCGCGGCGTGACAAGTACGACCGCCACGATTGGTCACAATCGCAGAAGCGCGCTTCATGACTGGCTCCCAATTGGGATCGGTCATATCGGCAACCAATACATCACCAGGCTGTACGCGATCCATTTCACTAGGATCACGAATGATGCGGACTGGACCAGCCCCAATCTTTTGACCAATCGCGCGGCCCTTAGCCAAAACCTTAGAGCTACCTTTGAGCTTGTAACGCATTTCTACTTGGCCAGCAGCTTGGCTCTTCACTGTCTCAGGACGAGCTTGCAAAATATAAATACGGCCATCTTGACCATCTTTGCCCCACTCGATATCCATTGGGCGACCGTAGTGTTTTTCAATGATGACAGCGTACTTGGCCAACTCGGTGATGTCCGCATCTTCCAAAGAAAAACGATTGCGCTTCTCTGGAGATACATCGACAGTGACTACTTTTTCTGCTGAACCGGCGGGAGCAAATTGCATCTGGATCAGCTTTGATCCTAATGAGCGACGGATAATTGCTTTCTTATCTTTAGCAAGTGTGGTCTTGAAGACATAGAACTCATCCGGGTTTACGGCGCCTTGAACAACGGTCTCACCCAAGCCATAACTGGAAGTAATGAAGACCACATCTTCAAAACCCGATTCGGTATCCAAGGTAAACATCACGCCGGCCGCACCTAAGTCTGAACGCACCATCCGCTGGATACCAGCAGATAAAGCAACTTCAGCATGTGCAAAGCCTTTGTGAACCCGATAGGAAATCGCACGATCGTTATAAAGCGAAGCGAAGACTTCACGAATCTTCTTTAAAACATCGTCAATCCCTTCTACGTTCAAGAAAGTTTCTTGTTGACCAGCAAATGAAGCATCTGGCAGATCCTCTGCAGTCGCTGAAGAGCGGACTGCAAAAGAGCCCTTCCCGGATTCATCAAGCTTCTTAAAGGCGACCCGAATTTCTTCATCTAGACGGGGCTGAAAAGGGGCAGTCTCAATCCAGTGACGAATCTCTGCGCCTGCTTCAGCCAAAGCGCGAACATCATCAATATTCAGATGCTCTAAACGCTGCTGAATTCTCTCGGTGAGATTGTTATGCTGCAAGAAATCACGAAAGGCCAATGCAGTAGTGGCAAAACCGGTGGGTACACGTACCCCGGTACTTGCCAATTGTGAAATCATTTCCCCTAAGGAGGCATTCTTACCGCCGACAGATTCAACGTCAGTCATGCGGAGTTGCTCAAAAGGTAAAACGTAGGCTTGCGCCAAACTGCTATTTTCATGCTGTTGGTTGGACATAAAATACTCTCTAAGGATAAGGAAACTGGTCGAGCGGCCGTATAAGGTACGGCATACTTCATTCACGTATTATTGTAGTGCTGACACCGACCCTAAGACCCAAAATCATGTCCACCGAATCCCGCATTGTTTTCATTGTTTCAGACGGCACCGGCATTACCGCCGAGAACTTCAGTCAATCGATTTTGGCTCAATTTGAGGCCACTTTTAGGCAGGTTCGCGTCCCTTTTGTGGATAACATTGAAAAAGCCCATGAGGCGGTTAGCAGCATTAATCAGGCGGCGTCTAAGTATGGTGTGCAACCCATTGTTTTTACTACCTTAGTTAACCCAGAGCTCAATGCAATTGTCGGAAAAGCCAATGGCCTGATTTTGGATATGTTTCAGACCTTTGTGGCGCCCCTTGAACAAGCCTTAGGCATCAAGTCCACCCATGCTATGAACCGCCTACACCACAATGCGGACACAGCGGCTTATAAAAACCGGATTGAGGCAATTAATTATTCCTTGGCGCATGATGATGGGCAGTCTAATCTCAAGCTCACCGAGGCTGATGTCATCTTGGTCGGCATCTCTCGAGTGGGCAAGACCCCAACCAGTCTCTATTTGGCTATGCAATATGGTCTGAAAGCCGCAAACTATCCCCTCATTCCGGAGGATTTTGAACGAGGGCAATTACCAAAAGACTTGCTCCCTTATCGCCAAAAAATCTTTGGGTTGATGATAGATGCTGAGCGTCTTTCGGAAATCCGCAATGAACGGCGTCCAGGTAGCAACTATGCCAAGCTAGAAAATTGTCGTTATGAAATTAATGAAGCAACAGCGATGCTCAAGAAAGAGTCTATTCCTTGGGTCAGCACCACCAGCAAATCCATCGAAGAAATCGCCACTACAGTATTGCAAGCAATTAAGGCCGATAAAACTATCTTGGGCTAAGACTCAGCTTCGACGAATTCTGAGGGTTTCAAACAAGCAAACTGCTGCCGCAGTAGAAACATTTAAAGACTCTACTCTGGGGTCAATCGGAATCGATACCGTTTTGGCTTGTGCCAGAATTTCTTCTGAAACCCCCTGTCCTTCACTACCCATCACCCATGCGACTGGTTTTTGTAGCGTGCTATGGATTTGATACAAGTCACTTTGTCCATCTGCACTCGTTGCCAGTAGTGGCGCCTCAATGGCACTCAACATTTGTTGATTGGACCAACCCTCATGAAGATCTAATAAACGATGTGCGCCCATGGCAGCTCTCAATACCTTACTAGACCAAAGATGCGCTGTACCAGATAAGGCTAACACCTGAGTAAAGCCTGCGGCAGCTGCGGTTCGCAAGATCGATCCAACATTGCCTGCATCCTGAATTCGATCCAAGATCAACACGTCGCCACTCAGTGTTGAGATGGCTCCTGGATTGAGTATTGATGTCGGCAAGGACAATAATCCCGCCAAGTGGGGCGCATTAACCAATTCACTCAATAGATCCCATAGCTTGGTATCCAATAGATACACCTTAGTATCTGGACATGCGTCAAGATGGCTCGATAGCACCTCAGCAATTTCAGGATTCATCATGCCCTGCTCGGAGGTGAACAGAGTCTTCAGTGCTGGATCTCCCGCCCAGGTCTGGATTAAATGAATCCCTTCTAATATTGCCTGACCGCTTGCAAGTCTTGCTTTTTGCCCTTTGGCACCAACAGCCTGCAGTAAGCGCAACTCTTTAAACAGCGAGTTTTCTTTGGAGCTAATCGGTTCCAGATTCATTTGGCAGATCCTTCCAGCACAGCGCGTACTGGGGAGAAGGTTTTACGGTGTTCATGGCAAGCTCCATGCTGCTTGAGGGCTGCAAAGTGCACTTCGGTTGGATAGCCCATGTGCTGCGCAAATCCATATTGCGGATAAAGCTCATGCAGGCTTTGCATTTGACGATCGCGAGTCACTTTTGCCAAGATGGAGGCAGCTGAGATTGCGGGCTCTTTTGCATCACCCTTCACAATCGCTTCCGCTGCAATCGGCAATTGAGGACAGCGATTGCCATCAATTAAGGCTTTGTCTGGCCACTGACCAAACCGCCTCACAAGATCTTCCACTGCCCTCTGCATCGCCAGCATACTAGCTTGCAGAATATTTATTTCATCAATCTCTGTGGCACTGGCTTCACCAATTCCCCAAGCTTTTGCTTTCAGCATGATTTCTGCGTAGAGCGACTCGCGCCTTGTTGGAGACAGTTTCTTAGAATCTTTTAAACCCAAAATAGGTTGAAGCGGATCGAGAATCACTGCTGCAGCTACTACAGAACCCACCAAGGGGCCACGCCCAGCTTCATCAACGCCACAAATCCATATTGTGCTCATATTGATGTTGCTTTGGTCTGTTTGAATTTAATTTCTTGAGCTACAGCTTGTGCCACCAAAAGGCCGGTTGGTCTGCGCAAGGTTTCATGCATCTGGGCAAAGCGACTTTGTAGTTGAGTCACTTTGGCAGGATGATCTAGCCAAACCATTATAGCCTTTGCGAGGGCATCTGGGGTTGCCTCATTTTGTAACAGTTCAGGCACAACAAACTCACCACAGAGGATATTTGGCAAACCCACATAAGGAAGATATCCCTGACGCTTCATGATTTGTCCAGTCAACCAAGGTACCTTATATGAAATCACCATGGGTTTTTTCCAAAGCGCTGCTTGCAAAGTAGCGGTACCGCTGGCAATCAGCACTACATCCGCAGCCTCTAGTACTAAGTCAGCCTGTCCATCGATCAGATGAATCTGGATATCAGGATCTTGATTTTGTAATTGGGATTTGAGAGTTTCAAGGGGAGCTCGCAAGCGAGCCGTTGCCACTGGAATTAAAAAATGGAGTGCTTGACCTTTTAGCTTATTTGCTAAAACAGCCATAGTCTCAAAAAATACAGGGGCAATTAATTCAATCTCGGATGCACGACTGCCAGGAAGCACGGCAACTACAGTCCCATCGAGTTTATCTAGATCCAAGTGCAGCAACTGAGAAATCTTTTCTCTTGCGCCTGTTGTATCAGGCTGTAAAGGAATGTCACTCGCCAAAGGATGCCCAACATAAGTGGCAGCTATACCAGCACGCTCATAAATCTCGGCCTCAAAGGGAAAGATGCACAGCATGCGATCCACCGCTCTGGCAATCTTTTTAATACGTCCTGCTCGCCATGCCCAGATGGATGGTGATACAAAATGCAGAGTCGGAATGCCCGCTTCGCGCAATTGCATTTCAACACCCAGATTAAAGTCAGGAGCGTCAATGCCTAAGAAGATATCGGGCCGATTCGAGGTCAGCAAAGAATGAACCAATGCTTTACGAATTTTTAAGATCGCTGGTAGCTGTTTAAGAGCTTCGACATAGCCACGGACACTCAAAGTCTCCATTGGCCAATCGGAACGAAACCCTTGGGCCTGCATCAGCGGACCCCCAATTCCATAGATCTCGAGACCCGCCATATCTGGAATTTGATTTAAAGCACTCAGCACTGGTGCTGCCAGCAAATCGCCAGAGGGCTCACCAGCAACGCAAGCTAATTTGGGCAAGTCACTTTACCGAATGATGCCGCGGGTAGATGCGGCAATAAAGTCATGAAACTCAGAAAGCTTCTCTGCTGTTGCTGGATCGGTCGCATGATTGCTTACCATCTTTTGCAGCTCTACCTTTGCCTCTTCAAAGCTTAAGCCATCCTTGTATAAGGTTTTATAAGCTTGCCGTAATGCAGAAATTGTTTCGCTTGAGAAACCACGGCGCTTAAGGCCTTCGACGTTAATACCATGTGGAGTTGCTTTGTCCCCTGCCGCAATCACAAACGGTGGAATGTCCTGAACCAAGGCAGATGCGCCACCCAGCATGACATGCTGGCCTATCCGCACAAACTGATGTACCCCAGACATGCCACCCATAATGGCCCAATCATTGACCTGTACATGTCCAGCGATCTGAGCATTACTTGAAAAAATAGTGTGGTTACCAATTTGACAATCATGTGCAATGTGCACATAGGCCATGATCCAGTTATCGTTTCCGATACGGGTAATACCAGCATCTTGCGCTGTACCTGTATGAATCGTTGTGAACTCACGGATGGTATTGCGATCGCCAATGATGAGTTGCGTAGGCTCGCCACGGTACTTCATATCTTGGGGAGCTCCACCGATTGCCGCAAAGCTAGCAATATTATTGTCTTTGCCGATAGTCGTGTGACCTTCGATCACGGTGTGCGATCCGATCTTACTGCCTGCGCCAATCTTGACGTTTGGGCCAATAACGCAATACGGACCGAGCTCTACGTTCTGCGCCAGCTCAGCTTTTGGGTCGACGATTGCTGTTGCATGAATCAAACTCATTACGCGCCTTTCGAACGAACTGCGCAAGTAATATTGGCTTCTGCAGCAAGCTCTCCATCCACTGTGGCTTGAACCTGAAACTTATAAATGCCTGCCCGCTCACGCTCCAACGTTGCTGTCATGATGAGTTGATCACCAGGCAAAACGGGTTTTTTGAAACGTGCACCATCGATACCGGCAAAGTAATAGACTGCATCTTCAGCACGCTCTTCAGAAAAAGTCAGTAGCGCTGCTGTTTGAGCCAAGGCCTCGATGATCAGCACCCCAGGCATCACCGGGAAATCCGGAAAATGACCCTGAAAGAATGGCTCGTTCATGGTGACATTCTTGAGAGCGGTAATGCTTACGCGGGGAGTAATTTCTAATACACGGTCTACCAATAAAAATGGGTAGCGGTGCGGCAACAACTTTAATATTTTGTTGATGTCGATTCCAGTTGATTTACTCATAATTTACCCAATTCAAAACAATTCAATCTACAGCTGAGTTATCACTTTTCTTTTGTTCCAAGAAACGCAAGCGCTGCCGTATTTTATCTAGACCGCGCAAGATGGCAGCATTTTTCTCCCAGGCGCTATGCAACATAGAGGGATAAACCCCTGTAAAGTGCTGCCCTGGCTCATTTATCGAGCGAATGATAGAAGTATTGCCAGAAACTGTTGTTCTATCAGCGATAGTCAGGTGTCCAGCAAAATTGGCTGCCCCGCCAATAATACAAAAGTTACCGATTTTGGTGCTACCTGAGATTGCGGCGCAACCTGCAATCACGCAGGCCTTACCAATCATGACATTGTGTGCGATTTGCACTTGGTTGTCGATCTTAGTGCCCGCGCCAATTTCTGTATTTGCCATCGCTCCACGATCAATCGTAGTGGAGGCGCCAATTTCAACATCGCTCCCAATCCGAACGCCACCCGTTTGGGGGATCTTCACCCACTCGCCGCCATTGGCAGAGAAATCCGGTGCAAAACCAAAGCCATCAGAGCCAATGACTGCGCCACTATGAATAATGCAGCGCTCGCCAAGGTGAACATTGTGATAAACGGAGACTTGGGGATACACAAGACTATCTGCGCCAATCACACTATTTTCGGCGATCACGGTATTTCCTAAAATACAAACCCGCTCACCCAATTGCACCCCTGGACCAATTTGAACAAAGGGCCCAATATGGCAAGAGACTGGTACCTGAGCAGAGGGATCTATCACAGCACTAGCGTGAACACCAGCTGAATATTTTGTTGCCGACACCTTAGCAAAGAATTGCGCTATTTTGGCAAAGGTCGCATAGGGATTATTGGATATGAAGTAAACCCGATTTGGGTTTTGACTTTGAGTCTGATCTTTTAAGAAATCAAAATCCGCTTGGCTCAAAATTAATGCACCAGCAGAGCTCTGTATTGCTTCTTGGCGGTAGAGCGGATTGGATAAAAAACCAATTTGGGTTGATTGTGCTCGCTCTAATGGAGCAAGGCTATCAAATGCGAGAGAGCCCTCCCCCACCAAGCTCACTTGAAACTGTTTGGCCAGCTCGATGGCGGTGGGCATAAAACTTATTTGGAGTTATTTAAAGCCTTGATGACATCATCGGTAATATCGGACTTAGGGCTAACATAGGCCGCTTCTTGAACAATGACATCAATCTTACGCTGCTCTGCAATTTGCTTGAGCACCTGATTAGCCTTTTCAGCAATCTTGGCGCGCTCTTCAAAAGTACGCTGATTTAAATCTTCGGTGAACTCACGTTGCTTACGCTGTAGTTCACGATCTTGGTCAGCAAGCTCACGCTGACGACGAATACGGTCTGCTTCAGACATCACGGCCGCATCGCGATCCAGCTTCTCGGCAGCGGATTTAATCTTTTGGGCGCTGTCACGCAAATCATTCTGGCGCTTAGTGAATTCATTTTGCAAACGGGTCTGCATTGCTTTGGCTAAGTTAGATTCATTAAAAACTTTTTCTGAATTAACAACCGCTACTTTTGTGCCAACCTCTTGGGCAAAAGCCTGTGAGAGACCTATTAAGGATAACAGGGCCACTAGACCCAATGAGATCCATTTAGAAGAGTGATAGAGCTTCATAAAACTTTCCTTAACAATTAAAACGCGGTACCAACCTGGAACTGCAAACGCTGGATATTATCTGTTGGCTGAGCATGGATTGGAACGCCATAACTAAACTTGAGAGGTCCAAGCGGCGATATCCATGATATACCTACACCGTAAGAATACCTCAACACCAGATTGATGTTCTCGCCAAAGGCGTTACCGCCGTCCACAAAGGTAAACATCCGCAGGGTTTTCTCAGTACCAGACCCAGGTACTGGCACGGTGTACTCAAGATTTGTCACAATCTTAGATTGACCGCCCGTAGGTTGGTAAGTGCCATAAGTGGTGTTGTAGTAGGTAGGACCAAGCGAACCTGGGGCGTAGCCGCGCACAGAACCAATACCACCAACATAGTAGTTCTTTGTAATAGGGAATGGATAGGTGCCGTATGCTTGTCCATAGCCTATCTCACCATTAAAGGACAAGATATTTGCCTTACTAAATGAGTGATATTTTTGGTACTGACCGAATAATCGATAGTAGGTCATATTTCCAGCTGGCGTTCCAGCCTCTCCAGATAACTGTTGCAATGATCCCTCAGACGGAATCAAGGCGCTGTCTCTGCCATCGCGCGCCCAGCCAATAGTCAAAGGCACGTTATAAGTATTTAAAGTTCCAGGATAGCCAGGTGAGGCAATACCATATGACTGAGCATAATTTAAATAAGGCTGCGGAGTATTTACAGTTGTATTAATTTGGAAGGCCTCCAATGCCGTTCCATAAAAAACCCTATCCACTTCGCTGTAAGGAACGCCGAATTTTAAATCAGTTCCGATCGATTTAATTTGATAATCCGGATCACCAGTGTAGTAGAGAGGCTTGGAAGTGCGATAGTAAACATCACTAAAGCGGCTAATACCATCTTCAGTGAAGTATGGATCATAGTTAGAGAGGGACAAACTTTGATTCACTTTGCCTAGTGAGGCGTTTAAACCAATAGACTGTCCAGTTCCAAATGCGTTATCTTGATTAATACCAGCAGTTAAGATGACTTTTTCAGTACTGGAGTAACCAGCACCCAAGGAAACTGCGCCCGTGGGTTTTTCTTTAACGTCAACATTAACATCGACTTGGTCTGGGGAGCCAGGCACATCCTGAGTGGTTACGTTATTTTCAGTAAAGTAACCCAGGCGGCCTAAACGCTTTTTTGATAACTCAATTTTGTCGCCATCGAACCAAGAACTTTCGAACTGACGCATTTCTCGGCGGATAACAACATCTCGGGTTTTTGCATTGCCAGAAATATTCACTTGGCGAACATAAACCCTACGTCCAGGATCAACCACTAGGGTCAAATCTACTTCGCTTTGTTCACGATGGATATCAGGTTGAGGATTAATCGTCGCAAAAGCATAACCATAAGTGCCCAGCAAGTCTGCAATCGCTTTTGTACTTGCGGTTAACTTAGCAGAAGAGAAGGTATCGCCTTGTTTTAATTGAACCAGCTGCATGAATTCAGATTCTTTGCCAAGCAACTCACCTGCAAGACTGACTTTACTGACGGTAAATTTCTGGCCCTCTTTAATGCTAATCGTTAAATAAATTGATTTTTTATCTGGCGTGATCGAGACCTGGGTTGAATCAATAACAAACTCCAAATAACCACGATTCAGGTAGTAAGAGCGGATCGTCTCCAAATCGGCTGTGAGTTTCTGCTTGGAGTAAAGATTATCTTTGGTATACCAAGAAAGCCAGCCTCCAACTTGCAACTGCATCATGCCAGTTAAGGTGCTTTCGCTAAATACCTTGTTACCAATAAAATTAATCTCTTGAATCTTAGCCACTGGGCCTTCATCAATATTGAAATAAATAGCCACTTGATTGCGTTCAACCGGTGTCACGGTAGCTACCACTTCAGCTGCGTACATCCCTTTACTCACGTACTGGCGTTTGAGCTCTTGCTCAGCCTTATCTATCAGCGCTTTGTCATAAAAACGGGCTTCTGCTACACCAACTGACTTGAGGGACTTGCGAACGATCTCTTGATCGAACTCTTTCATGCCGGTAAATTCAATACGGGAAATCGTTGGACGCTCCTCAACAATCACAATCAGGACGTCGCCCTGAGCCTGAATCTGAACATCCCTAAAAAAGCCTGTTTCATAAAGGGCCCGAATGGCATCAGCACCCTTTTCATCGGTGAAGGTATCGCCGACTTGTACAGGCAAATAACTAAAAACCGTTCCCGGCTCCACCCGCTGAAGACCCTCAAGACGAATATCTTTAATGACAAAAGAGTCGGCTGCATGAGCGCTGATACAAGCGCCAGCAAAAACCAGAGCAACCTGTGCGGCAAATCGGGCAAGCCGAGAGAAAAAAGGATTCAGATGGATCAAGGCGAAAAATAGCGTTGTAAATCATTAAACAAGGCCAAGAGGGAAATGGAAATCAGCAAGATAAAGCCCACTTTCTGGAACTGCTCCTGCAATGAAGTCGAAATCCGCTTCCCAGAGACCAACTCCCATGCATCATACAGGAGCTGACCCCCATCTAGCATTGGCAATGGCACCAAATTCAGGAGGCCAATACTGATGCTCAAAATTGACAAGAATGCCAAGTAAGCCTGCCACCCTACTTGGGCCGTCCTCCCCGCCATATTGGCAATACTGAGCGGCCCCCCGAGCTGTTTTAGAGAGCTCTCGCCAGTCAATAAACCCGCCATTAGCCTCAGAGAGACTTTGCTAATCAAGTAAACCCGCCTGGTGGCATATACCCAGGCGCTCATAGGATCTAATTTAAGGTTAAGGTACTCAGAAACTGGCGGTATTACTGGAAGAATGCCTAGCTGTGAAACAGGGTCCCCCGAAGAAGACATCGAGGGTAATTTGGAGGGTAAAAATTCCGTTGTAAATTGCCGTCCTGAGGGATCCTGCACCCTCAATACAAAGCCCTCTTTTGAGGTAATGGCATCCATCACATTCCAGCGGAGCGCATTCCAACTGATCACAGGTTCAAAATCGTTGTCGGCTTGCATACGCCAAGCTAGAACTTGATCTCCTTGGACAATGCCTAAGCTCGCAGCAACGGAGTCTGGAGGGGGTGCTTGCAAGCGCGCAGGTAGCTGAACAACGCCAGAAACATAAATGATGGCTAGTAAGCCAATCGCTAAGACAAAATTAGCCAGGGGGCCCGCAAAGACAATCAGAGATCGCTGCCATAGTGGCTTGGCATCAAAAGCTTGGCTTTGCTCTGATTCCTGAATGGCTTGTTGAGGATCCCTGCCATCCAGAAGTTTGACATAGCCGCCCAAAGGAATCGGCGCCAATGTCCACTCTGTAGCAGAATGCTTTGACTTGAAAGTCAATATTGGTTTGCCAAAACCGAGTGAAAAACGCAAGACTTTGACGCCACATAGGCGAGCAGCCAAAAAATGGCCGAACTCATGAAAGCAAACCACAATGCAGAGGGTTAACAAAAATGCAGCGAAGGTAATCAATGCCTGCAAAGGAATGCCCTCATTAGGAATGTAGATGCTGAATCACATCAACAGCCATGGTTCTTGCTTTAGCATCCGCCTCAAGAATATCTTCGAGCGAGCTCGCTACTGTAGGCTCAATCCCATTCAGTACCCGCTCTACTACTTCTGATATTTGCACATATCCGAGCGCATTATCTAAGAATGCTGCGACTGCAATTTCATTGGCTGCATTCAATACCGCTGGGGCTAGTCCACCCTGCTTACCCGCCTGAAATGCCAGCGACAAACAAGGGAAACGCAGAAGATCAGGTTCCGTAAAATTGAGAGCAGTCAATTGAGTCAAACTCAATGGTTCAACGCCTGCAACGATGCGGTCGGGCCAGGCAAGTCCATAAGCAATGGGTGTTCGCATATCAGGCTGACCCATCTGAGCAATCACTGAGCCGTCGCAATAGCGCACCATCGAGTGCACCACACTTTGTGGATGAATCAAGACCTGAATTTTTTCGATTGGCATACCAAATAACCAATAAGCTTCAATTACCTCTAGGCCCTTGTTCATCATCGTTGCCGAGTCCACAGAAATCTTTTTACCCATGACCCAATTTGGATGGGCACAGGCCTGCTCGGGGGTAACTTTGCCCAACTC
>Ga0364867_10050_pt1 | contig 75762 bp, 51 predicted proteins | sample ExccelAu500001D4_3_FD_206915 | JGI IMG/M metagenome (GOLD analysis project Ga0364867, IMG submission 206915) | Enriched cells from Trout Bog Lake Hypolimnion, Wisconsin, USA - BchlTB.Aug13.5000.01.D4 | ecosystem: Environmental > Aquatic > Freshwater > Lake > Hypolimnion/Profundal zone | place... | reverse complement strand
CGCCAGGAGCACCGCTGGGTAGCTAAGTATGGCAGAGATAAGCGCTGAAAGCATCTAAGCGCGAAGCTCCCCTCAAGATGAGGTTTCCTTTAAGGGTCGTTAAAGACGATGACGTTGATAGGCCACAGGTGTAAAGGCAGTAATGTCAAAGCCGAGTGGTACTAATTGCCCGTAACTTTCCAGGGCCGGGATAGTATTTAATGCACATTTTTCTTAAAATGAGTTTCTTCCAGATGTTGACGAATTTAAAATATACGTTCATGCGTGTAGAGACGCCATTAATGGCGTCTTTACAACAACGAAAATTTTATTGCTGATTAGCTGAATGCAGAGATATTAGAAATAATGTCTCAACACCAAAGATTTAGGTGGCTATAGCGTCGGGGTTCCACCTCTTCCCATTCCGAACAGAGAAGTTAAGCCCGACAGCGCCGATGGTACTGCGTAAAGTGGGAGAGTAGGCCGCCGCCAACTTAAACTAACCCCGGATTCAAAACTGAGTCCGGGGTTTTTTATGATTCAAGGTTTAGTCCGGGCGCAACTCCAAATCGCACCCGGACTAAACTTCCAGCTTCAACAGTGACAAACTAATTATTTCTTTAGATTCTTCGATGTCGTTAGCGCAATCACTCTCCCCTGCTTACCAACTGCCGTATAAAAATGATAAACCACCCCTTTCCATTTAATCACCCACGGTTTATGGGCATATTCCTTATCGTAAGGTTCTGAAGAGCTGACCAAATTTGCTCCTTCCCAATCTGTCCAGTTTACTAGGTCATACGAACAGGCAAACCGCTCAAAGGCACCCGGCTTCCAGAAGGCCCCAAAATAAAACATTATATAAAGATCATTGATCCTGGCAATCTGCGCATCTCCGCAGATCCCCTTATGTCTGGAGATTACCGGATTATCCCCGTACCGTTGCCATTTAACCATATCATCAGAAACTGACATACCGATACTTTCATAATTAGCGGTATCCCCTTTGGCATTATAGAACATCACAAAGGGGTGACCCGTATGTTTCTTCTTGTCTTCAATAATCAGGCTTTTATAAATTGTTTTGGTTTCAAACCACCGGCTATCCTTATCTTTAGGATTTAGTACGGGCTTATTTTGCAGAGTCCAGTTTATCGGATCTGTAACCGTATTGGAGGTGGCAAGCCCAATACCTAATACTCCGGCTTCATATCCGGATGAACTCCCTCCTAAATAAGACATCCAGAATTTGTTTTGTAATTTCCCGACGCGGTAACTTCCACCCCAATCAATATCGACTAACGACATATAGCCTGCCTTCTGACTGGCGTCCCATGTCCCGGAAGTAAAAGGGAGGATTTTCCCTTTGGAATTCCAGTGAATCAGATCTTTACTTTCTGCCAGCCAGGTTTCATATCCTTTTCCGTCAAAAATAATATAGGTCATATACCAACGATGTTTTGCTCTGTAAATCGTAGGACTATCGACCAGTTTTGTTGAATCAGGGTGTTTATAAACGATGCCGTATTTATATGGAGTTTTTACTTCATTGAAAATCTTTTCCATGATGGCCTGGGAAACCGGACGGCCTATATTTGTATTTGTTTTATCCGTACACATACTTCGGAGCAGCAAAGGGTTAAGGATAAAGACGAATATCAGGATATGGAAAGTTTTTATCATTTTATGGTTTTAAAGTAATTGCACCGGTGATTCGACCGATAATGGCTTTATAATACTAAACAAATCTAATGTTAAAAACTAAAATCTACAATATATAAATTTTCTCTATTTTTGCCTTAATATAACTTTCGGTTAAAACTACTTGGCTTTCATTCATCAATTTATCCCGGTTGTTTTCAGAATGTCTTCCTTAAAACCTTTATAAAATGAAAAATTACCTGACTTTAATAATTCTAGTTTTAATGTCCTGTAATCCAAATACTCAGAAAACCACACAGGTAAAAAACGGGGAAAGCTATTTCGGGATCTATAAAAATCAGCACCTTGACCGCATCGCTTTCCCGATCGGGGGAATCGGTGCAGGGATGGTCTGTTTGGAAGGAACAGGGGCTTTTTCGCATGTATCAGTGCGTAATACCCCTGAAGTATATAATGAACCGCTTATGTTTGCAGCTATTTCTGTTAAAGGTGTTGCAAATGGAACTAAATTGCTTGAAGGACCAGTCCCTACCTGGAAATATTTCGGCAGCCCAAATACGGCCAATGGCGGAGAGCGAACCTCATACGGCCTTCCCCGGTTTAATAACGTCGATTTCAAGGCCCGGTTCCCATTTGCCACGATTCATTTAACCGATCAGCAGATGCCTGTTTCGGTTAAAATTAAAGGATGGAGTCCGTTTATTCCCGGTGACGCGGATAATTCAAGTCTTCCGGTCGGTGGATTTGAGTATTCGTTTAAAAACACAGGTACCACGAAAGTCGAGGCCGTATTTTCATTCAACACGGTCAATTTTATGCAGAAAGGTGAAGGAGTAAATTCAATTCAGCCCATTAGCAACGGTTTTATACTCTCACAGAAAGGGGATCTGAAAAATCCATATTATCGGGGTGATTTTGCGATTTTTACAGATCACTCCTCCACTGTGGTTGATCATTGCTGGTTTCGTGGAGGTTGGTGGGATCCGTTGACGATGGCCTGGAATACGATAGAGCAATCAGGGGTAAAAGGTGTTGCCCCGATCGAAAAGAATGCCCCAGGTGCCACATTATATGTGCCATTGAATATCGCTCCGGGTGAGGAGCAAACTGTGCGACTAATGTTTTCATGGTATGTTCCTGATACGAATCTGAAACTTGGGGATGATCCAAAGGGGGCGCCCAAATGCAATCCGTCATCAGGATGTTGTTCCTCACCGTTCTACCAACCGTGGTACTCGGGAAAGTTCAAGAACATCCACGAAACGGCCAATTTCTGGCAGACAAACTATCGTGATCTGGAAGCTAAATCACAATTGTTTACGGATGCTTTCTATGACAGTACACTACCACCTGAGGTCCTTGATGCAGTTTCTGCCAACCTATCGATTCTGAAGTCGCCCACCGTTCTGCGTCAGCGGGATGGGAAACTCTGGTCATGGGAAGGCTGCAGCGACAACTCCGGCTGTTGTGAAGGTTCATGCACACATGTCTGGAATTATGCCCAGGCAATCCCCCATCTTTTCCCTGCACTCGAACGGTCTTTGCGTCAGACCGAATTTAATGAAAGCCAGAATCCGGATGGTCATCAGACATTCAGATCGGCATTGCCAATTCGTCCAAAAATCCATGATTTTCATGCTGCATCAGATGGTCAGCTTGGTGGAATCATGAAGGTTTACCGTGAATGGAGGATCAGTGGAGACAATCAGTGGGTAAAGGAATTGTTCCCTAAAGTAAAGGCAAGTCTCGATTATTGTATAGAGAAGTGGGATCCGCACCATAAAGGGGTCCTTGAAGAACCGCACCATAATACGTATGATATTGAATTCTGGGGGCCGGAAGGGATGTGCACCAGTTTCTACCTGGGAGCATTACTTTCCATGACTCAAATGGGGGAATTTTTGCATGAAGATGTTTCTTCGTACCAAAAATTGCTTGAGTCCGGAAAAAAGATGATGCAGGATAGTCTCTATGACGGTGAATATTTTTATCAGAAGATTAAATGGCAGGGACTTAGTGCACCCAATCCGATTATACTTTCTCAAAATGCCTGGAATTCAAATTATTCTGAAGAGGCCAAGCTTTTACTTCAAAAGGAGGGACCGAAATATCAATATGGCAAAGGGTGTCTTTCCGATGGTGTTCTTGGATTCTGGATCGCACGCATGTGTGGTCTTGGAGACCCGATGGATGCTTCAATGATACGAAGCCATGTTAATGCAGTCTATAAGTATAATCTTCAGCACAATCTTAAAAATCATGCCAATCCGCAACGCCCCACATACGCGTTGGGCAATGAGGGGGGTCTTCTTTTGTGCACCTGGCCTAAAGGGGGAAAATTAGCTCTCCCTTTTGTTTATAGCAATGAGGTATGGACGGGAATCGAATACCAGGTTGCCTCCCACCTGATGCTTATGGGTGAAATTGATAAAGGGCTCGATATCGTTCGGACTGCAAGGGATCGCTACAACGGTGTGGTACGGAATCCATTTGATGAATATGAGTGCGGACACTGGTACGCGCGGGCAATGTCGAGCTACGGTTTATTGCAGGGATTGACCGGAGTACGCTATGATGCGGTAGACCATATTTTGTATATTGATTCAAAAATTGGAGACTTTAAAAGTTTTCTATCAACCGAAACAGGGTTTGGGAATGTTGGTCTAAAAGATGGAAAGCCTTTCTGTAAAATGGTTTATGGCAACCTTGATGTCAGGAAAGTGATCGTTTCGGGGGTTGAGAAGATGCTGTGATTTTGGAGGCTCTGAAAAGTGACCGGGTGCATAAACAGTCCTCCCGTCATTAAATGATTAATTTGCCCCCAATGAAACCGCAATCATAATCAACGCGATCATATAGTATATCAAAACCTTTTTGTGTTTGTCTTTGTCAATTCTGCTTTGGCTTGAAAACAATAAACCCAGGTTAGCAATTAATAGGGCAAATAGCATCAAAACGATGTGCTCAATGGGCCAAAAACGTTTGGAAGCCAGCTTAATAGCATCTTGCATGCCTGCGTTTCCCTGCACATCACCGGGGTTTGCAAAGAGAATCAATCCGAATATGAGTTGAAGGTAAAGGGTGATTATAAAACCATACGAGAGATATTTGTCCAATGCATGATAGGGATGATTTTTGATTATTCCTTTAAATGAGCGAATTACCAGCCATACAGCAATTATGGCGAACGTTCCACTGATCATGGTATGCAGGTTCTTCATAATGTTCGAACTCTCTAAAACAACAAGATTTATAACCATGGTAATTATTTTAGTAGTTTAAGGTGAACTTTCTTTTTCTAGATTACTGCCTCTGCAAGCATCGACGCTTGTTGAATCCGGTCAGCCATCCCAATGCCGTTTCTGAGATTTCCCCCGATAATCAGACCCGGATATTTTTTCTCAAGGTCAGCCACAGCTTCCAATCGATATTCTGTATCCGCTTCATATTGAGGAATTGCCCACGGATGACGGATGATTTTAAGAAGATCTGGATTAAATTCCTTTAATCTCATTGTAGAGCAAATCTCTTTTTTTAGGATTGATTTGATTTGGTCATCACTCAGGTCACAAAGCTCAGCCCGCCGGACCCCGCCCATGAATATTGAAAACAGCGCACCCTCTTTTGGCGCCCTGCCTTCAAATAGTGAAGACATAAACAATGCCCCCAGGATATCCCTGTTTTCCTTGAAAGGAACCAACCCTCCAAACCCATCGAGCTTAATCCCTTTCCATTGGTTAAAGCCCAGAACTATTTCAATTACACGCGCATAATACAATTTAGTGATCTTTGCCAATTGTCCGGGATTAACAAAAGGAAGTATCTGATCTAATTGATGAGCCCCTACCGTTGAGATCACCTTTTTTGTCTCAGTTTCAACCCGATTCCCCTCAGTGTCGGTATAGGAAACCAGGAAATGTGAATCTATAGGTTTGACTGTGAGGTTGAAAATTCCGGTGAGAATATTCTCTTCCCCAATTTTATTTTTTAAAGCATTGATCAATGAGGAAAGTCCGCCTTTAGTCGAAAATACTCCGCGTGTAACTTTTTTTTCCTCCTCCGTTTTTGGTTCGGATCCTTTTTTGATCGTTCCACCAATGAAACTACCGTATTTCTGTTCCAGATTATACAGTTTAGGAAGTGCGAACCGGGTCACCAAACGATTTGGATCACCTGAATATACCCCTAAAATAAACGGATCGATGGCATAATCGAGAAAGCTTTTTCCCAGACGCCGTTTTACAAGTTCAGCGAGGGTCTCATTCGGGTTTTTTCCCGGAGAACGGAAGGGCTCACCCAGTATCCGGAATTTATCCTTTAGTGTGAATAGGGGAGTGGTCACCGCTGATTTTAGCCCGGATGGAAGGGGCTCCCAGTTTCCACCCTTTAATATGTATCTTCTTTTAACATTTTCATTGGCAACTTCCAGTTGGCAATCTTTTTTCAAATCTTCAAAGAGTCGTAATACTTCAACATTGGCGATTACCCCTGAATTAGGACCCTCTTCCCAGGTAAATCCGTTTTCAGTAACCGAATGAATAACTCCCCCGGCCCTGGACCCTTTTTCAAGAATACAGAGATCAACCCCATTCTTCTTTAAATGGTGGGCAGTGGTTAATCCGGTTAGTCCCGCGCCAAGAATTACGACACCTTTCATCGCTATACTGTTTTTGAATAGATGTTTTCCGACTGATTATAAGCAGGATCCAGTGCCATGGCAATATTCCGGGCAAATAGGAAGCCTTTGTCAAGTACCTGAATTTGGGAGTCTTTGAGAATCATCAGATCATCTTCAATGAAATCCTGAAAATTTGCCGGATCAAACCTGACCAGTTGTTTGATTTCATCGGTTGTCATATTAAATTGATCTGCAATATCTTCGAATTTCAACAGGCCGTTGCACATGATGCTGTTGACAATAGTCCGGATGATTTGTTCCTCCCTGCTTAATTTGTAGCCACGTTCGATCGCATAGCCCGATTGTTCGATGGCTTCAATGTATTTTGGAAATTCCTTGATATTCTGCGCGTAGGCTCCCCAAAACTGGCCGATGGATGACGAGCCAAATCCATAAACCTGGCCGGTTGTTTCGAGTGTGCAGTAACCCTGAAAATTCCGGTGTAATTTTTTCTGTTGAAATGCAATGGCCAGATCATCATCGGGAAGGACAAAATGGTCGATACCGATTGAAATATATCCGGCTTCTTCCAGTTGTGCAATGCTGTTTACGAGCATCTCCATTTTCTCCTCCGGTCCAGGAAGTCCTATTTTCTCAAGTTGTTTCTGGGCCTTTTTAACCCATGGAACATGGGCATAGGAGAAAGTTACAATCCGGTCGGGTCTGATCGCAATGGCTTGTTTCAGCGTTTCGGTGAACGATTCGGGAGTCTGTAACGGCAAGCCATAAATAAAGTCGAGATTAATTCCCCGGAATCCTTTGACTCTAAGATAGTCGACAATTTCATTTACAGGATATTTAGGTCCTATGCGGTTGACCACTTTCAAAACATCGGCACGGAAATCCTGAATTCCAAGACTCATGCGGTTAAAACCCATCTCTGCCAACTCATCAATATCGCTGAATTCAAGGTAGGCCGGACTGCACTCCATGGCAATCTCTGCCTTCTCACTAATGGCAAAAATACTCCGGATATGATCCATGATATCCCTGATGAACCGCATCTCTATCGAGTTGGGAGTACCTCCGCCCCAGTGGATCTGGGTTACCTTTCGCTGAAGGTTCAGATGAGAGGAGACATTGGTGATCTCAAGCTTCATGGCGGCGATATACTGTTCAACCACAGACAGTTTCTGTGCGATGACAGTGCTGCAACCACAGAAATGGCACCTGCAGGGACAAAAAGGGATATGAATATAAATGGAAATATCTTTAGGTGTCTGAGTATTCGAATCTTTCAGTTCTCCGATATAATCAGAAACGGAAAATGCATTATTGAAAAAATTCGCAGGCGGGTAACTGGTATACCGGGGGCCCGACACATTGTACTTATTTAAAAATTCAGTGCTTACACTCATCGTATTAGTCTCTTTTCCAATTGGTTTGTTTGATCCAGTCAACAACCATTCTGGCGTTTTCATAGGGGATGCCGGGAATAAAGCCATGTCCCAGGTTGAAGATCCAGTTATGATGTTTTGAACCAAATGAAACATATTTTTCAAGGGTTTCTGTAATTGTAACCTGATCAGCGAGTAACAACCTCGGATCAAGATTTCCCTGAAGCCCGATTTCGGGGTGAACCAGCGCACGGGCCACTTCAATCGGTGTCTGCCAGTCAATACTCAGGTAGTCGGTATCTTCAGGTGTGATATTTGCAATCCCGGTACCAAGACCTTTTGGAAGGAATATTACCGGACACCCCGTGGCTTTAACCGCTGCCGAAATTTTCCGGACATAGGGCATGATCATTTCGAAATAGAGATCTGACGGGATCAGTCCGGCGTGTGTCTCAAAAATCTGAAATGCCGAGATGCCATGTTTCACCTGATTCACTGCATATTCTACTGATAATTCGGTAATCATACTCAACAATTGATGCGCGGTCTTTTTATCCTGGTAAAGTAAACCGACGGCATCGGGAAAGGTATGATTGGAACTCAGTCCCTGAACCATATAGCAAAGCGTGGTGAAAGGTGCTCCGCAAAATCCGATTAAAGGGGTATCTGCAGGTTTGGTATTAATGACCTCATCGATGGAGCGGTAAATATATTCCAGTTTTGACGCGTCAGGGTGCAATGTACTTACCGGATCACTGATATCTTTGAGTGCCTTACCAAATTTCGGACCCGAATCGGTGAAATTCAGATTCATCCCAAGTGCTTCGGGAATTACGAGGATATCGGAGAACAGAATTGCAGCATCAACACCCAGATCATACACTGGCAACAGGGTCACCTTAGCAGCCAATTCCGGAGATTGCATCAATTCACTGAAACTATATTGTTCACGTAATTTGAGATAAGAGGGCAATACACGACCTGCCTGACGCATAAACCAAACAGGTGGACGTTCGGTTTTCGCACCCTTTAAAGTATTTACAAATATTGAATCAGACATATTTAATTCTGGCTTTTTTCAGTTTAAATTAACAATTGCGATTTTAGGTGCCTTGTTTTTTTAACCTTAAGAGTTTAAATATCAAAAATGGAAACAACCTTATTCGTTTAATACCAATTTGGTAAATAAGTTAATAAGGTTGATTTCATGATGTCTGTTTATTCTATTCAGGTTAGAAAAATGGAAATAAAGTTTATCTTTTTATTTTGAAAGTTGTTTCAACGCCTTCAGATTAGCGGCCAGTGTCTCTTCAATCTCCTTGTCTGTATGGACATAGGAGACAAACAGGCACTCAAACTGAGAAGGGGCAATATAAATTCCGCTTTCAAGGGTGAGCTTGAAGAAGGCGGCATATTTTTCGGTGTCCGATTTCATTGCTTCATCCAAAGAAGTTACTTGTAATTCATTGGTAAAAAACAGCGTCATCATCGAACCGACACGGTTGATTACCCCTTTTACACCACTTTCATCCAGATTTTTCCGGATCCCTGCTTCAAGGATTGCCGCTTTCCGCTCCAGTTCAAGATAGAAATCGGGTGTATCTTTCATCATGGTCAGCATCGCTATTCCAGCTGACATGGCCAGCGGATTTCCCGACAGGGTACCCGCCTGATAAACAGGACCGATCGGGGCAAGCATATCCATGATCCCCTTGCGTCCGCCATAGGCTCCGACAGGAAGGCCACCGCCGATAATTTTTCCTAGAGTTGTCAGATCAGGCATTATCCCGTAATATTCCTGTGCACCCCCTTTGGCAAGCCGGAAACCGGTGATCACTTCATCAAAAATCAGCAACGAGCCATATTCCCTGGTAATATCCCTCAATCCCTGCAGAAAACCTTCGGTTGGTGGAACGCAACCCATATTTCCCGAAACAGGTTCCACGATTATTGCGGCAATCTCGTTCCCCTTTTCGCGAAAAATAGCCTTTACAGATTCGAGGTTATTGTACTCGGCAATAACCGTATCCCGTGCAGTCCCCATGGTTACTCCCGGACTGTTTGGCAATCCGAGTGTGATGGCTCCCGACCCGGCCTGGATCAAAAAGCTGTCGCCGTGTCCGTGATAGTTACCTGCAAATTTCATAATCGCCTCTCTTCCGGTATATCCGCGGGCCAACCGGATCGCACTCATGGTCGCTTCAGTTCCCGAAGAGACCATACGCACCTTTTCGATTGAAGGAACCATTTCAATAATCAGTTCCGCCATCTTAGTCTCATATTCAGTAGGAGCACCATAGCTTGTCCCTTTCTGAGCCGCTTCGCTGATGGCAGCCAGAATAGTGTCATTTGCATGACCAAAAATTAATGGTCCCCACGAGGCAAGGAAGTCAATATATTGATTTCCATCGATGTCCGTAATGATCGATCCTTTTCCTTTCTGAATAAAAACCGGATTGAGGTTGACGCTTTTAAAAGCCCTGACCGGAGAGTTTACCCCACCCGGAATAACTTGCTGAGCTTTTTTAAAAGCATCTATACTTTTAGTGAATTGCATTTGTTACTATTTTTTTGTTGTCGAATTACTAAAATCTGCTTTAATTTCACGAAAATTACTAAAACCCTTTTTCGCTTTATTACTCCGTATGAGTTACCTGTAAATAACTTCCCGTTATAACCGGAGGTTATTAGCATCCGTGTGAACTTAACTCTGTAAGAGTTTCCCCTACTTATGCTACTGCAAAACATTCATTTCGCATCATTATTTGTTTCTATGTCAACCAGCTGTGTCAACATGTTGTGACACCTTTTTTGGGGAACCCCGCTGGGGTTCTGGTGCAATTTTTCACTCAAGGTCCCCCGGTTTTACCGGGGGTTATTTACGGGGAACTCCGCTGGAGTTACGCAATACACCAGTATCCTGACAAAGGAGTAATTCCTAATTATTTCCCGTTCAGGATATTCGCAGCTTCAACGGCATGGTATGTAATGATAATGTCTGCACCGGCACGTTTAATTGAAGTGAGAACCTCCATCATCACCCTTGGACCATCGATCCATCCATTTGCTGCAGCCGCTTTAAGCATCGAGAATTCTCCGCTTACATTATAGGCAGCAACAGGCATATTGAATTCATTTTTAACCCGGTAGATCACGTCAAGATAACTGAGTGCCGGTTTAACCATCACGATGTCAGCCCCTTCCAGGATATCCTGTTCCACCTCGCGGATTGCCTCGTTTGAATTGGCAGGATTCATCTGGTAGGTCGCGCGGTTTCCGAATTTCGGAGCGCTCTCGGCTGCCTCCCTGAACGGACCATAAAATCCGGAGGCATATTTGGCGGAATAAGCCATAATCGGGATTTTATTATATCCGTTGGCATCCAGCTGTGTGCGGATCTCACCAACACGACCGTCCATCATATCGCTTGGTGCAATCATATCGGCACCTGCTTCAACAAGCGAAACGGATTGTTTGGCCAGCGTAATCAGGGTTGCATCATTATCGACATCCCCGTCAATAATGGTCCCGCAATGCCCGTGGGTGGTATATTCACAATTGCAAACATCGGCAATCAGGTAAAGCCCGGGTACCTCTTTCTTGAGGGCACGCATTGCTTGTTGAACAATTCCATTATGCTCGCAGGCCACGCTGCCATCTTCATCCTTGTGAGCAGGAATTCCGAACAACAAAACCGCTTTTACCCCGGCGGCATAAATATTTTTGCACTCTTCAACCAGTAAATCAACCGACAGCTGGTAATTGCCAGGCATGGAGTTAATGGGATTTTTTACATTTGTTCCGGATACCACAAACAGGGGCATTACAAAATCATCGACTGAAAGTTTTGTTTCAGTTACCATTTGCCTCAATACGCCGTTGTACCTTAACCTTCTTAATCTTGTTACCGGGAATGTCATGATATTTAGTTTTTTAGATTTGATAAAATTCTGTAATTGCATCTCTGATCCCTTCTGCATTCGACTTTTTGGCTGTGAAAAGAGGTTCGAAACCCGCTTTTTGAATGGCCTTTGTAGTGACGCTTCCGATGCTTGCCATCTTTAACTTTCCAAGTAATGTGGCATCATAAAAAGAGCTGAAGTTATGAAAAGTTGAAGGACTCGTAAAAACGATCAGATCGTACTCATCATTTTTAATTATTTCCATAATTTCCGGGTCAGCCTGAGCGGGTTTGACCGTTTGGTAAACATCGATCCGGTGAACCGAATTCCTGGGGGTCAGGTTGTTTTGAAGGGTACTGTCTGCGAGATTCCCTAAGGAAAGTAAGATGTTCAGATTTTCAGGCTGATATTTTGCATTGAACCTGTTCAGGAACTCCTCTGCTGTATTTTCTTCGCTGATAAATGTTGGTGCGTATCCGTAATATTCAAGTTCCAGCCCTGTTTTAAATCCGATTACCGCAAGTTTAACCGTTTTTGGCAATTCGGTACTTCCCGTTGCATCAATCAGTTGCTTGAAAAAGTTGACGACTCCGTTTTTACTGGTGAAAAAGATCCATTCGTATTGTTCGAGATTATTCAGTTTTTCAGCCATTTGGGGATCCAGCGGCGAAGGGACAATTTCAATCATCGGAAGCGAAAATAATTTAGCCCCTACAGCTCTTATGGTTTCGGGAAAAGTATCGCTTGTTTCGAGTGGTCTTGTCGAAATGATCACCTTATCTTTTAATGCCAGATCGGCTTGCGGGTTTGCCAGGTTTTCGTTCCTGATCTCTTTGAGGATTTCAGCACCGCCACTGTTGAATAAATTTTTTGCAAGTTTAGCCGAGAGATAGACCGCCTGACTGATGTCTCCTTCGGCTGATTCCCTGAGGAATTTGGTGCCGTCGATGCTTGAAATAAAACCTGTAATCTTAAATTTATCGCCTTTGATACTCGTGTAACTTCCGACAGGTATTTGGCATCCCCCCTCAAGAGTGCCGAGGAAAGTACGCTCAGCCTCAGTCGCCAGGAACGTATCCTGGTGATTGATTTTTGACAGAAGCGCTTCCGTATCAGGATCGTTTTCCCTGATTTCAACGGCAATAGCGCCCTGGCTGCAGGCAGGAATCATTAGCTCAGGATCAAAAAGTTCAGAAATATATTCGCCCATCTCCAGACGTTGCAATCCTGCTCCGGCCATAACCATCACATCACAATACCCCTCCTGCATCTTCCGGATCCGGGTGTTTACGTTGCCGCGGATTTCAATAATCCTGAATTCCGGGTTAATTCGTAAGAGCTGGGCTTTTCTTCTGAGGCTTGAAGTGGCGATGACGTCTTCAGAAGTCAGGTCTTTGATTTTTCTCCCGTCTGAACTAATCAGTGCATCACGGATGTCACCCCGTTTTAAAACAGCACCCAATTTGGCCCCCTCGGGGAATTTCGTGGGTAAATCCTTAAGGCTATGGACAGCCATGTCGATCTCCCCATTGAAGAGAGCTGTTTCCATCTCTTTGGTGAACAGTCCTTTATCTCCGATTTTGGAAAGTGCTACATCAAGGATCTGGTCACCCTTGGTTTTTATTATTTCCAGAATAAACGTGGTTTCAGGGAAGTTTTTCTGTAGTTCTTCCTGCACCAGGAAAGCCTGGTACAATGCTAATTTACTTCCTCTTGTACCGATCTTTATGGTTTTGGTGGTCATTAATTGAATTCGAATAATTTATTAAGCATTGTAATGTATTCCTCTTGTCTTCCGTTATTGGTAACCGATTTTACATTTTCAATCATTAGGCCAATAAATTTCTTCGTGATTATTTCTCCGTAGGCAACTGCCTTTTCATGGTCATCATGTTTCTGGTTTTTCAGGTAACCATCCAGCATGGTTTTGTTGACCTCCTGAAAGCGGCTTGAGATATTCTGAAAGGTGGGAACCAACACCTGGATGGCGTGCCATTGTGAAAACTCGGCAACCGATTCTTCGATAATCAATTCTGCATGGGTGATCTCCCCTTTTCTGCGCTCCAGGTTATCTTCAATAACATCGTGTAAAGCGTCAATATCGTAAACGTGAACATTTTCAATTTCACTCACGGCAACATCAACATTGCGGGGAACCGAAAGATCGATGAAGAACAGAGGTTCGTTATTCCGCTCAACCATTGCTTTGCGCACCATCTCTTTGGTAAACAACGGTTTTTTGGACGCTGTCGAGGTGATCACGATATCGTTGGAAACCAGCAACTCCTCAAGCTGATCAAAATTGGCAACCTTACACTGATATTTTTCGGCCAGTTCGCACGCTTTTTCCTGGGTGCGATTGACGACGGTAAACTGGTTGCAATCCTTTTTCAACAGGTTTAGCATCGTAAGTTCGCTGGTTTGACCGGCGCCTACCACTAAAACAGGATGAGAACACAGATTCTGAAGTTTTCTCCCGGCCAACTCGACACCGACATAACTGATCGAAACGGCTCCCTTGTTGAGCGCGGTATTGGTGCGGATTTCCTTGCCGGTTTTCAGGGCCTCATTAAATAGCTTGTACAATACAGAACTGCAGTGTTGCAGACTTTGGCTGATGTTAAAAGCATCCTTGATTTGTCCAACAATCTGATATTCACCTAATGCCATGGAGTCAAGACCTGAAACCACCCGGAACAGGTGTTTTACGGCATCATCATTCTTCATCTGGTAAAAGTGAGATTTCACCTCTGCGGGGACCTTGCGGTATTCGATCAGTGTATTGCCAATCAAGTCAAAATCAGCAGTTTTGTTATCCTTGAGTTCAAAGTATATTTCGGTGCGGTTACAGGTGGAGACCACAATTGCTCCAAGTATTCCTTTAGCCTTTAGCTGGGGTACAAACCGTTTGATGTCTTCTTCGCAAAATACAAATTTCTCCCTGATCTCTATCGGAGCCGATTTATGATTTAATCCAAATAATCCTATCATCCTATTTTGCTTTCATGATTATTACAGTGCAATTTTAAAAACAGAATCTGAAGCAATTCTGTAGCAAAATGGCAGAATTGACAGAATTAAAGGCTTAGAGATTGTTGGAATAACTGATCAATTTTATTCCAAATTAAGTTTAACAATTCGATGGACTTAAAATTTCCGGAATTTAGGTTAAAGGCAAATAATAATAGTGATCAATTATCAGTATAACAGCAGTATACGTATTTTTGAAGATAAGCGTCATACTGAATTGCCGAAAGGTCAAATCTTCATCTAAAAGGTCATAGGTTCTTATTTAGATTTGATATTAATTACGTTTTTTTTCATTAGGCTTTGATAAAATCAACTTGCATCACGTGCAGGCTGTTTTGATAGCTGTAATTAACGTTAAATCCGTACATCGTGCAAATTTTCTGAACAATGGAGAGTCCGAGACCAAGGGATTCTGCAGACGATGAGGAGGTGTGAAACCGTTTAAACATCGTATCCGGATCCACCTGAAGTGCCGGTCCGGAATTTGCAATTTTCAAATGTTCCTTCGTTAGTTCAATATTGAGTTCCCCTCCGCTGACATTGTGTCTCAAGGCATTTTTGATTAGGTTAACCAGTAGTATATCTGCAAGATAGGGGTTCATGGCGACGGTTACCTTATCTTCCATGTGCCTGATTACTTTGATCTTTTTGGCATGAATCAGATCTTCGAGACTTTCGAGCTGATGATTGATCATTATGGCAGGATTCACTGGTTTAGATTCAGGGAATTGCCGGTTTTCTATTTTGGCCAGCAGGATGAGTGTTTTGTTGAGTCTTGATAACCTGTTCGACGCCTCGTAAGCATCTGCCACTGTTTTATATTGTTTCTCCTTCATATCTCCCGACTGAAGCAACAACTCCATTTTGGAGTTGATAATGGCGAGTGGAGTCTGAATTTCATGAGAAGCGTTCTCAATATATTCCTTGAGGTTTAAATAATCATTTTTGATCCGTTCCGTCATGGCGACCAAAACGCGGTTCAAATCTTCAAATTCTTTGATGTCAGATTCCTGAAGCACAAAGGCTTCGTGAGAGTTGACATCGTAATTATTGATTTTGGAAAGGGTATCATAAAATACTTTCCAATCCTGACGTGATGAATGGCGGTTTGCTATGATCAACGGCAGAATAATCAGGATTACCAACAGGTTCATGATAATGACAATTCGGATGATGAGCCGGTCGGTTTCTTCAAGAGGCTTAAATATCCGGATATAATAATCGCGGTTATGAATTGTTTTTACGAATCCCAGTTGCCGGAAGAGTGCATAGGAGTTCGTTTCAGGATTAAAAAGCAGCGTATCGGAAAACGATTCAACCGGCCGTGGCTGATTTAATGCGGTGATGATTACCGTATCATTTAAGTTAACAGATTGATTAACTGAAGAATGAGCGGCATCAAACTCCTTACTGATGCTTATTTCCCGTTTCTTTAATTCCTGATTGATATTTTGATCAACCTGTTGGCGGAGCATATAGTAAAAAGCCACCATCCCGATCAGAAAGATAAACAGGGTGATCGCCAGTAAATTAAGGGTTATTTTGTTTAGAAGTCTCAACTGATTTCAAATTTATAACCTAATCCGTAAATTGTTTTGATATAATCCTCACACCCTTTTTTAAGCAGTTTCCTTCTTAAATTCTTGATGTGGGTATATATAAAGTCATGAGAATCTGCAAGATCCATGTAATCTCCCCATAAATACTCCGCCAACCCGGCCTTGGTAATTACTTTGTTTTTGTTTGAAATAAAGAATAAAAGCAGCTCATACTCTTTCTTGGTCAGAATGATTTCCTGGTCCAGGACGAACGCCTTGTGTTCATCAGGAATCAGGCGTATCTCATTGACGGAGATCTGATTGCTTCCACCGTAACTAATTCTGCGGTTTATTGATTTCAGATGAGCATTAAGTTCCGCGAGGTGAAAGGGTTTGGTCAGATAATGGTCTGCCCCGATTTCGAGTCCTTCAATACGGTTTTCAAGCGAATTCAAGGCCGATATAATAATGATACCCAGCGTGATGGATTGTTTTTTAATGACCCGGATCAGATCGAGTCCGTTTCCATCGGGCAAATTAATGTCAACTACAATGCAATCATATTGATACATTCCGATCTTCCCGAGAGCATCAAAATAATTATAGACCGCTTCGCAAAGATGTCCCTCTTCGGCAAGGTATTCCACCATCGAATCTGACAATGGTTTCTCATCCTCAACAATCAAGATCTTCATGACTTAAACTTCAATCATTTTAACCTGAAACAGGCAAATAAAATTTATTTACAGCGCGAATTATAAAGTTGTGAATATACGAAAATTAAATCCACTCTTTGGGTTGCAGGCAAACCTGCAATAATTTTTCCTCGTCGCTTCCCACTTTGGGTTGATAATTGTATTCAAACCTGACGGTAGGAGGCAGACTCATGAGGATGCTTTCAGTTCTTCCATTGGTTTTTAGTCCAAAAATGGTCCCCCGGTCATGAAGCAGATTAAACTCAACATATCTGCCCCTCCTGATCTCCTGCCAATGTTTATGCGATTCTGTAAATACGGTATTCTTTCTTTTTTCGACAATCGGAATATAGGCTTCAATCAGCGCATTGCCACATGATTTTGAGAAGTTCATCCAAAATTCAACATCCCTTGATTCAGTGGGTTTCTGATGATCGTAAAAGATCCCACCGATCCCCCTGCGCTCCTTGTTCCGGTGTTCATTCACGAAATAATTATCACACTCTTTTTTGAATAGGGAGTAGAAATCCAAATCAAAGCTATCGCAAACATTTTTGTAGGTTTGATGAAAATGAGAGGCATCCTCTTCGATCAGGTAGTAGGGAGTAAGGTCGGTGCCTCCGCCAAACCACCTGTCGGTGACTTCATCCTTTTCGTTGTACAATTCGAACATACGGTAATTGCAGTGGACTGTTGGGACAAACGGGTTTTCGGGATGAATCACCAGGCTGAGTCCACAGGCAAACCATTTATCCCCGTCGATTTCCAGTTCTTTGCGCATGGTATCCGAGACGTAGCCGTAAACTACAGATGTATTCACCCCACCTTTTTCAAAAACGTGACCATTTGAAATCACCCGGGTCTTTCCGCCACCGCCACCGGAGCGTTCCCAGCTGTGTTCCTCAAATTTTGCCGTACCATCACATTGTTCGAGGGCACGGCATATTTTGTCCTGCAGCTCATGGATGGTAACGATCCATTTTTCTTTAATGCTCTTCACAAAAAAATAGCTTATAAATAGTTGAAAGTTATCGCTTAGTGTAATTCAGTTATCATTTGTTCCAGACCATCAATCCACATCCTGCTGTCGTTGAGACTCTCCACCATTTGCAGGTGTTCCCCGCCATTTTCTTTGAACAGATGACCGTATTCGTACTCAATCTCCACCTTTGTTTCGAGGCAATCTGCCACAAAAGAGGGTGCAAAGACGAGTATTCGTTTTGTTCCGGATTTGGCTTTTTCAATCAGCACTTTATCGGTAAACGGGGACATCCAGTTTTTACTGAGCCTGGATTGAAAAGTTACCGAATAATCCCCGGATGAGAGTTCCATTTCAGCTGCGATCAGCCGGGCTGTCTCGTAACAGGCTGCTTTGTAACACAGCTTTCCTTCGGGGATTGTTTCTTTGGTGCACGAGCAGGTCAGACAATCTTTTCCAGGATGCAGTTTATTGATTTGCCTCAGAGGTAAACCGTGAAACGAGAACAGCACATGATCAAAGGAGGCAATATCGTATTTTGCACCCTGGGTGGCAAAAGCTTTCAGAAAAGCAGGATGATCCTGGAAGCTGCTAATTATTTGAATGTCAGGGTAAGTCTGCCAGCTGCTTATCTTCTTCAGGATTAACTCAATCACCGATCCGGTTGTGGCTGAGGCATATTGAGGAAAGAGCGGCAGCACGATAATCTTCTTAAAAAGTTGTTTTTCAATCTGATTTAAAACTTCCTTCAAATCAGGTTTTCCGTAACGCATGGCATTGAAAACCTTGTACGGATCTCCCAGCCGACTCTGGATTTCTTCGGCTACCTGCTCCGAATAATACAATAAAGGTGACCCTTTTTCGCTCCACAGCTGTTCATAGAGTTTTGTCGATTTCGGAGCCCGGAATGGGACAATAATCAGATTCACTAGTGCTTTCTGAAGAATCCAGGGCAGGTCAATTACACGCCGGTCGTTCAGAAACTGGAATAAATACCTTCTGACATCGGGTAATGCGGGTGAGTCGGGAGTTCCAAGGTTAACAAGAATAACTGCTGTCTGATCCATTGCAAATTTGTAAATAAAGGGGTCATATCAAGGTTTAGCAAGGTCGTCTCGGGATGAAATTGCTAAAGAGTGACAATAATAGGGAAAAAAGAGGGTTTTTGATGATCAGAGTTCGACAATTAATTTTCCAAGATTTTTCCCTTCGAAAAGAGCGATAAAAGCCTCCGGTAGTCTCTCAAAACCATGGTAGGTCGTATTGGTATATTTGAGCTTTCCGGTGTCAACCAATTGGCTTAAAGCTTTTAATCCCTCATCAAACCGGGAGATGTAATTGCTTACGATAAAGCCCTGCATCAAAGCGCTTTTTTTCAGCAATACGGACTGTATTCTGGGACCAGTCGGCTGAGAGGTGGCGTTATAAAGCGAAATCTGACCGCAAATGATTATGCGTGCATTTTTATTGATCTGTGAAAGCACGGCATCTGATATCCCGCCGCCTACATTGTCAAAGTAAACATCAACCCCTGACGGACAGGCTGATGCAATTGAAGCCTCAAGGTCAGAGGTAGTCTTGTAATTTATTGCAGCATCAAATTTTAATTCATCCGTCAGGTAACTGATTTTGGCATCACCACCGGCAATACCAACAACCCGACATCCATGAATTTTCGCCAATTGCCCTGCCACTAAGCCTACTGCACCTGCGGCACCCGAAATCACGACTGTTTCACCCGACTGCGGCTTTCCAATATCCATCAGGCCAAACCAGGCAGTAAGCCCCGGCATTCCCAGGATACCAAGGTAATAACTTAAAGGAGCCATGTTTTCATCCACTATTTTCAGCCCTGATGATTCGATAACCATCTCCTCCTGCCAGGGCAAATAGCCCATCACATTGCTGCCCACCTTAAATCCTTCGGCATTACTCTCTACAATGCGGGCAATACCGCCACCCACGATCGGCTCACCAACCTGAAACGAAGGAATATACGACGGGGCATCATTCATTCGTCCACGCAAATAGGGATCAACAGACATCGTATGAGTCATGACCCTTACCTGGCCCGGAGAAACTGCAGGGATATCAACGGTCCTGATTTCAAAATTATCCGGATTTGGGATGCCTGCCGGCCTTGATTTTAAGATGATTTGTCTGGTCATTTTCTGATTTTTATACTTTGAAATAACACGACAGCCCCGGCATTTGTTGCAAAAGATTCAGAATAAAGATGAGGTGAGCTAAACAAAATTGGCCGGAACCCGTTGAATTGTCAGAAAGATCATTATTCATCAAATTATAACCAAACAGATGGGAAATCAGCTTATTGTTGTTGAAGGGATTTTTAATGTTCCTGTATCCAAAGTCTGGAATGCGATTACCCGAAAGGACGAGATGAAGAAATGGTATTTTGACCTCTATGAATTCAGGCCAGAGCCTGGATTCCAGTTTCAGTTTTGGGGTGGTCCTGCTCCCGACAGGCAATACCTCCATCTTTGTGAAATAATCGATGCGATTCCTGAAAAGAAACTTTCGCACACCTGGAGATATGACGGCTATCCGGGGAATACAATGGTGACTTTTGAACTGACTGAGCAGGATGGGAAAACTTTGCTCCGGTTATCGCACCAGGGGATCGAAACATTCCCTGAGGATAATGAAGATCTGTCAATCGGGAACTTTATTGCAGGTTGGAACAGTATAATCCATGTGTCGTTAAGGAACTACCTTGAGACTCCCCAATAGGTTCTTGTCAAAATTGAAAAGGACAGAGCCGGGAGGCTCCATCCTTTTACTAAAACCAAACTAACTAAACCTAAACCTATGAATTAAATGCACTACAAACATAAGACGCCAAATTTCAATCACCAAATTTATTAAGTTAATGAAACCTAAAAGAAATGAAAAGTTGTGATTTTGTTATTAGTCGCCAGTTGACTAGCTTTGATGGATTATTCAAAGCGTCCAATCAATGAGTAGCAAAACCCGTTATTTCCCTTTAATCCTGGTCGTTATTCTGATCCTGACCTACAATTGTTCCAAGAAAGGGATATTGATTCCCAATCCAGCACCCGGCACACCAGTAACTGACATTGACGGGAATGTTTATAAAACGGTCATTATCGGGACTCAGGAGTGGATGGCGGAGAATCTCAAGGTAACAAGGTACCGGAATGGAGACACGATTCCCAACGTAACAGACACAACCTGGCTTTCATTGCAATCGGGCGCCTACTGCTGGTATAATAATGACACCAATGATACCGCAGCGTACAAGACCACCTATGGTGCTTTATATAACTGGTATTCAGTAAATGACAGCCGTAACCTCGCCCCTGAGGGATGGCATATTCCGACGGATGCCGAATGGACTATTCTGACAACTTTTCTTGGCGGTGACAGTATTGCAGGGGCAAAACTTAAGGAAACCGGGACACTCCATTGGTACAATCCATTTCCCGGAGTGACCAATGAAACCGGATTTTCTGCCCGACCGGGTGGTTGCTTAACTTATTCAGATATATTTCTTTACCTTGGAGATTACGGCTATTGGTGGTCAGTTACCGAAGAATCAGCATCTGCGGCCTGGTTTAGGGGGATGTATTTTACGAATTCAGTATTTAGAAACAAGGTCAGTAAAATAAGTGGCTTTTCGGTTCGATGTCTCAAAGATTGAAATATTACTGATTTAAAACCTATACTGCTCTATGTCATACCAGGCAAGGATTAAACGGTACCTGCAGATTCTGCAATCCATTGAAAAATCACAGTTCCCTACCAGCGCCTTTATGATCAGCAGGATGGAAGAGACCGGAATTAAAGTTTCAGACCGGCAACTGAAGCGCGATATTGAAAGCTTGAGGGGTGAATTTGGACTGGATATTCAATATTCCGCCTCTAAAAAAGGTTATTACCTCGGGAATGAGGATTTTACATTCCCCTATTTTCTGAAATTGCTTGAGTTCTCACAGAATATTGAGTTGCTGACCTCCTATTTAAAGGAGGGATCAGACATTTCTGAAATCATTGAATTCGAAGAATATCACTCCTTTAAAGGATTGGGATTTATCCATGATATTGCATTTTATATCAAAAACGGGTCGGAAGTTAATCTCAAATACAAACGATTCAATGCAGAAATGGAGAAGGAGTATTGCTTTCACCCTTATTTGCTTCGGGAATACCTGAAAAGGTGGTACGTAATCGGTTTGTTACGCGGAACAAATGAGATCAGAACCTTTGGACTTGACCGCATCCTCAGTGTGCACAAGACGGGAAAGAACTTTAAGAAGGTTAAACAAAAGATAATTACCACTCTTTTTAAGGACGTTATTGGCATCACCGCCAGTGAACAGGATATCCCGCAAAAGATTGAACTTGTTTGCAATCCCTACCAGGGAAATTTGCTCAGGACTTTGCCCCTGCATACTTCCCAAAAGGTCATTCGCGAAACTGCTGACGAAATTGTCCTGACCTTTAATATAGTCGTTAACTTCGAACTGAAGCAACGGTTGCTGATGATCTCAACCCAGGCAAAGGTGGTCAAGCCGGAGACCTTGAAGCTGGAAATGGAACAGATGTTGGCCGAGGCACATGATTTTTATAATGCTGCTCAGCCCTGAATTTTGCATTTTGATTTTTAATTTCCATTCCATCCCTGATTTCCAATCAAAATAAATCCTCCTTCATTAGCTATGACCTGTTTTGGCATAGCAAGGTTCTACTTTTGTAGAAAAACAACTCTTATGGAAACGAAACATCAGGTACACAATTTAATTATTCTCGACGAAAGCGGTTCGATGCAGTCAATCAAGAAAACGATTATTGAGGGATTTAACGAGATCGTCCAGACGGTAAAAGGGATCGAAAAAGACTTCCCGGAGCAGGAACATTTCATTTCGCTGGTAAGCTTCAATGGACGCGGACAGAAGTTGTTGCATTTCATCGATCCGGTAAGCCGGTTAACGCAGATTGACGACATGAGGTATCAGCCCGATGCCTCCACTCCGCTGTACGATGCCATGGGATTCAGTTTTTGCAAATTACGACAAGTCGTGGAAAACCTTCCTGACTACAATGTGCTGGTAACGATTCTCACCGATGGTGAAGAAAATGCCTCTGTTGAATACGACGGAAAAGCGATTAAAAAGCTTATTGAGGAGCTAAAGTTAAACCCCTGGACCTTTACCTATATCGGTGCCGACCATGATGTCGAAAAATTTGCTGCTACCATATCCATTACCAACACGATGTTCTTTGAAAAAAATGAGGCAGACATGAAAAATATGTTTTTGAAAGAACAATCCTCACGGCGTAACTACAGTCAGAATATAAGGGAGAAAAAAGATACCGGGGACAACTTTTATGAGAATCCGAAATAGACTGGTCCGCATTGGTGTCCTGTAATTTGCGGCCCGTTATTCTGTTTGTCAGCCAATTCCTGACCTTTTAGAGAGACGTACCCGGTGCGTCTCTCTGGCTTTCTGCTAAAACAAGTTTTGTCAGTTGGGGACGAAGATCTGCTTCACTTTTAGCACAGCCTGTTTTTAGTAATTGTATCTTTGGTCAATTTTGTTATTAATTCGGTCCTGAAAATTTTACAATTCAACCACCCGCTTAATTTTGTACGCGTAACATCAACCGGCCTATGAATTTTCCTAAATTGAAAATACTCCACACATCGGACTGGCACCTGGGCCGATCACTTTATGAGCATAAACGCTATGAGGAATTTGAGAAATTTCTGGATTGGCTGGCTGAATTTATTCAGGAGCAAAGGATCGATGTTCTCCTGGTTGCAGGCGACATTTTCGACACCACAACCCCCGGTAACAGAGCTCAGGAGATTTATTATCAGTTTCTTACGAAGGTGTCATTAACGTGCTGCCGGCATATGGTCATAACCGGTGGGAATCACGATTCGCCATCATTCCTGAATGCCCCAAAGGATTTACTCCGCTATTTTAATGTCCACGTGGTTGGGGCTATAACCGATTATCCTGAAGAAGAGGTTGTTGTCCTGTATGATAAATATAAGACTCCCGAAGCGATCATTTGCGCCGTTCCGTATTTGCGCGATAAGGATATCCGGACCGTCGAAGCGGGCGAAAAAATGGAGGATAAAAACAGTAAGCTGATCTCCGGCATTACAGAACATTACGAAGCAGTCGGAAAGATTGCCGTCGCCAGGCGGAACGGAAATGAGCAGTTACCCATTATCGGGATGGGGCACCTCTTTGCCACCGGAGGGAGTATCACGGAAGGGGATGGAGTCAGGGAATTATATGTCGGAGGTGAAGCCAGGGTGAATGGGAATGCATTCCCTGATTGTTTCGACTATCTGGCTTTGGGTCATTTGCATTCTGCCCAGAAGGTCGGGGATTCGGAGGTGAAAAGGTACTGCGGATCTCCGATTCCAATGAGTTTTGGAGAAAGCGGGCAGAATAAAAAAGTGATTGTTGTGGAATTTGATCAAAAAATTCCTGAAATTTCAGAACACACCATTCCCTGTTTCCAGGAACTAAGGCGAATTACAGGTAATACCGCGGAAATCTGTCTGAAACTGGAGGAATTGAAAAGGGAAGGAAGTTCTGCCTGGCTTGAAATTGAATATTCCGGATCAGAATCCTTTTCAGCGCTTAATGATCTGGTCTATGAAACCATCTCCGGCACGGAACTGGTAGCTCTCAGGATTAAAAATAAACTACAGACAATCAAAGGGCTCGATCGTATTGGTGATCAGGAAACGCTCGACGATCTTAATCCCCGGGAGGTATTCAATCGCTGCCTTGATGCCAACGAGGTGGCTGATCCAGGTCGCACTATGCTGGTTCAGGCCTATGAGGAGTTAGTCCTGGGAATGGTTGGGAACGATATTCATGCTGAATAAACGTGGTTAATGAAGATACTGCAGCTCAGATTTAAAAATCTTAATTCTCTTGTCGGTGAGTGGGCCATCGATTTTACCGCACCGGAGTATATCTCTGACGGGATTTTTGCCATATCCGGTCCGACAGGAGCGGGCAAATCCACCATCATGGATGCGATCTGTCTTGCCCTTTACGGTCGGACACCCAGGCTCGGTCTGATTTCAAAAACCGGTAACGAGATCATGTCACGCCACACCGGGGAATGTTTTTCTGAAGTAGTATTTGAAACGCATAAAGGTCAGTTCCGGTGTGCCTGGAGTCAACGCAGAGCAGGAAAAAAGTCGACTGGAAAACTTCAGGACTCAAATCATGAGATTGCGGATAATCAAACGGGGCAAATCATTGAGTCGAAATTAAGGGCGGTAGCTATGGCCATCGAGGAGCGGACAGGGATGGATTTTGACCGCTTCACCCAATCCATGCTGCTCGCCCAGGGTGGATTTGCTGCATTCTTACAGGCTAATCCGGATGAAAGGTCCGAAATCCTGGAGCAAATTACAGGATCACAAGTATATAGTGAAATCTCAAAACTCGCTTTCGATCGGAAAAAGGATGAGAAAAACAAACTTGAGCTATTAAAAGCTGAAACTGCCGGAATTGTATTTCTGGATCAGGAACAGGAGAACCAGATTAACCTCGGTTTGGACGAACGGAAAAATAAATCCAGGGAACTTGAAAGACAGAAAGCCGCAATTGACGCATCAGTGCTTTGGTTAAATGGGATAGAGAAACTAAAAGATGAATTGGTGGCAATTAATTCTGAAGCTGGTGTTCATGCAGTCACCTTGCTGAATTTTGAGAATGAGCGGTTAATTTTGCAAAAGTCCCTTAAGGCTGCCGAACTGGAAGGAGCTTATGCCTCTCTTTCCGCAACAAGGCACCTGCAAAAGGATGAACTTGGAATTTTGAATGCCGGACAACTGGATTTGCCTGAAAAGAAACGGAATATGATCCTTGCAGCGCAAAATCACTCCGAGGCAAACAATGCCCTGGCCGGAGTAAAACAGGAAGCTGCCTTAGAACAGGCGCTGATAATAACAATCCGCGAACTGGATATCCGGAAAACTGAACGACTGCAAAACCTGGCAAGAGCAAAGTCAGGACATAAGGAACTGCTGTTATCCAAAATCGGGAAAATACAGGAAAAGAAGCGATTGCAATACAGGATGTCCATGGCAAAGGCTAACCTTGAAGATATTGAGCAATATTTTACCGCAAACAAAAACGATGGAGACCTGATCATGGAACTGACAGGTATAAAAGTTCAATTGAGAACTCTGAAGGATCTAAAAGAGAATTACCTGAAATCTGCAATTCAACTTGCTGAAGCTGAGAAGAAGCTGAAGTCTGCAGATCAGTTATTTAAAGATCAGGAAAAGGTGTGCCTGGATCTGAGTAAGGATCTTACTGCAGAAAGTGAGAAGATTCAAAAGGTCCAGCTCACTATCGGCCTGCTTTTGAACGGACGGATGCTTCGGGAATACCGCGTTGATCTCGATCATCTCAACAAGGAGTTATCCTATCAGTTGAAAATCGCAGATCTGGAGTCTGAACGGAGTCTCCTGGCTGACAATCAGCCTTGTCCTTTGTGCGGCTCCCTGCATCATCCCTTTGCAGCCGGAAATATTCCAGTGCCGACAGAAACAGAGCATAAAATCAGTCAGCTTAAAGAATTTATTGAAAAGGTTGAAAAACTCGAAGGTGAACAGTCAGCACTTAATGTCACTCTGAAGGATGCCGGTTCCAGACTTGGCGCTGCGGAACTGGAGTTGCTGGACAGAAGAAAAAATAAAGAGGCGAGTGAAGAAGCGTTAAGTGCCAGAACTGCGGATAAAAAAACTGCCTTTGAGAATACCGCCAATTTATTGAATACGCTTAATGGTTTGTCTCAGAAGTTTGGGGTGTCAGATATTCAGGACACAGATCCGGAAATGATTTCAAAGGTACTCGAAAAAAGGTTAAGTGACTGGCAGGAACAACAGAAAAAGAGGGTAACCCTTGCAGACCAGATCGATGCAATGGCCGGTGGAATTGATAACCTGAACAGTCTGATTAAATCCGACAGTGAATCCCTTAAGTTTAGAATAGCCGAAATCAAGGCGTTCAGGCATGAACTTGAGGGACTGGAAACAGAACGGACAAATCTTTACGGGGCAAAAAGTCCGGATGTTGAAGAGAAACGACTGGCAATTCTGATTTCTGCTGCCGAAAAGCTGGAAAGAGACGCTGACAGTCTGAAAAACCGGCTGGGACAGGAGATTGCCGGATTGAAAACCCGGATAGATGAATTAATTAAAAGCACTTCAAAACGGCAGACTGAACTGGACAAAGCGGAGGAGGAGTTTAGGAACTCTCTTGAAATTTATGAATTTAACGATGAGGAAACCTTTGGTCGTTGCGGGCTTTCCAGGGAGAAACGCGATGAGCTGACCCTCAGGGCTAAAAGACTCGATGACCATCAGGCTGATATTGCCACCCGCAGAAAAGACCGGGAAGATCGGTTGATACTCGAATCTGCAAAGAATCAGACCGAAGAGCCAAAGGATGATCTGATCAAAAAACAGGAGGCTTTCGCGGAATCGCTCGCTTCTGTTATGAAGGAGATCGGCGCCATGATGCAGCAATTAACCGATAATGAGAAGGCCAGGGAGCGGTTTGCACAGGTTACCTCCAGGATTGAAACCCAAAAAGTTGAATATGCCCGGTGGGAATCCCTTTCAAACCTTATCGGCTCGGCCGACGGAAAGAAATACCGCAATTTCGCTCATGGGCTTACCTTTGAGATTATGGTGGCTCATGCCAACCTGCAATTGATGAAACTCACCGACCGGTACCTGCTGATCCGCGATAAAGATCAGCCGCTTGACCTAAATGTGGTGGATAATTACCAGTCGGGTGAAATCCGCTCAACCAAAAATCTTTCAGGAGGCGAGTCTTTTATCGTTAGTCTGGCCCTCGCGCTTGGGTTATCAAAAATGGCAAGCCGGAGAGTGCGGGTCGATTCCCTTTTCCTGGACGAGGGATTTGGTACCCTGGATGAAGACACCCTCGAGACTGCCCTTGAAACCCTCGCAAGTCTGCGGCAGGAGGGCAAACTGATCGGCGTTATTTCTCACGTCGCGGCATTAAAGGAACGTATCTCCACCAAAATACAGGTGGAAAAGATCTCCGGCGGGAAAAGCATCCTTTACGGTCCGGGTTGCAGCCGAATCAATTAGATACCCTCTTTTTTGTAGCTTTAGTTAATGAGTCCGGGCCCGACTTTTTCATGTCCTGAACAAGTCGGACCCGGACTGATTGTACCTATTCTGAACAAGTCGGACCCGGACTATCAATCTATTTCTATTACCCCGACATCGTATATTATTAATTCAGTTTTATAGGAATAGTAATCATTGTAAAGGAATGAGCAGGAAATTGATAGGTGAATTTTTGCCCATTCACATTTAGTGTTGACTGTTTCGTTTTGACCAGCTGCCTGTCTGCTGAATTCTGATCCTTGATCTCCTTCGCGTTAACTTCGTATATCGCTGCCTTCCCGTCAAAGGTGCCATACTGGCTCAGGATCTCAGTAATGATGGCCGAATCCTTATCCCGGTTTACCACATTGAGGATTATTTCGCTCTTCTCCTTATTATAGGCTGAAGATACGTCAAGATAGGGTGTCTCTTTCCCTTTCAGTTGATAAACAGGCGATTCCACAAAGGTTTGAAGGGCTTCTCCGTTGCAATTATTGGCAAACAGCGAGAGCGGATAGAATATGGTTTGATACCACGATCCTTGTCTGGTTGTGAATATCGGGGCTATCACATTGACTAACTGGGCCATATTGGCCATTTTAACAATGTTGGCATTGCGGACAAAGATGTTCAGATAGGTCGCTACGACCAAAGCGTCCTCCAGATTGTAGATCTCTTCATTTCCCTCTTCCCCTTTTGCCCGGTACCAGACATTGTATTCATCAAAGGCGATATAGATGGGTTTCTTCCGGTGAGCTTTGGATAATGCTGCATGGATAATCCCCTCTGTAATTTTGATGGCTTCTTCGGTAAACCCGGTTGAGGCCATGTACTCATAATAATTGTCATCCCGGTTGCCGGTATAATTATGAAGGGAAATATAATCAACCTGATCCTTAAGATAATCCAATATCGTACGGTTCCAATTTATCCAGTCGCCGCCATAGTTGCTCGATCCCGAAGCAACAAGCTTTATGTTCTTATCGGTCCCTTTCATGAGTTTGGCGGTTTCAAGGGCAAATTTCCCATAATCCTCCGCATTTTTATGTCCCATCTGCCAGGAGCCATCCATTTCGTTGCCCAGTCCCCAGTAAATTACCTTGTGGGGTAGTTTATGTCCGTTTTTAACTCTTAAGTCGGAATAGGAGGTTCCGTTTTCGATGTTGCAATATTCAACCCAGTTCCGGGCTTCATCCATCGTTCCGGTTCCGAGGTTAACACAAAAATAGGGCTCGACCTTTGCCTCACGACACCAATCGATGTATTCATCGGTTCCAAAACTGTTGTTTTCGCGGTATCCCCAGGCCAGATCCATGCGCACAGGCCGTTTTTCTTTGGGACCCACTCCGTCTTCCCAGTGATATCCTGAAACAAAATTTCCCCCTGGCCATCTCACTATGGATACATTCAGTTCTTTGGTTGCCTGAATGACATCTTTCCGGAATCCGTTTTTATCAGACAGGGGAGACCCTGGCTCGTATAAACCGCCATAAATACATCTTCCCAAATGTTCGACAAAATTTCCGTAGATCATTTTGTCAATTTCCCCGACCTTTCGCTCAATGTCAATTTTTATTCTGGCCTGGCTGGTTTGTGCATAAAGGCTCCGGAGCGGGGCAAACCCAACGATCTGGAGAATTAAGCAAATGAAACCAACCGGAATAACTAAACGGCTTTTTTTCATGGTTATAATTCAATTCGTTTACTTCTTCTTTATGAGCCATGCTTCAGAGACTAAGGTTCCCCAGCCGCCCGAGTTGCGCCATTGCTCGACACTGACCCTGTCACCAACTCCAATATCGGCTGCTTTTTCGAGCCTGATGGTCAGTTCACCGTTGGCTGTGGCTTTCGCCGGAATATCGTAGGTGAAGAAGTCACTCATTTTAAAAGGGAGCTCAACATCTTTGGCAATCAGGATGTCATTGGCATAGATCGATTGACTTTTCTGGTTCATACGCATCGAATATCGTGGCTGATACCAGGGTCTGACAAAAGTGAACCTGATTTTATAACCGGCTTTATGATCGAGTTTTGAATAATGAAGGGTCACCCCTTGCTCCTGGTTCTGGGTAAAATGCATCGATCGTTGCGAAATGCGATTCCCTTCGTCCAGCATCCCTCCCACATAAGGCTGCCCATGATCAAAAGGTGATCCATTGATTACGTGAGGACAGTTGCTATAAGTCCCCATGTTGTCATAAAAGCCCCCTGCTCCGGGGTTTTCATAATCCGTAATCATGAGGAGCATCTCCTTTCGTTGGCTTTTACCTGCCTTTTCGGCTCTTTCGAGTTGTCTTTTCAACCATCCCAGACCAATAAAATCGTGTTTCAGGTTATTATTCCCATCGTTTCGTTCGCCGAATATCCGGTTGCTCTCTTCCCCAACCCTGGCTGATTCTTCGCGCAGTGAACTCATTTCGGGTGTTTCTTTCAGATCGAACCAGGTAAGCGCCTCTTTTATCGCCTTCTCCTCACTGCCATCTTTCATGGCATCAGTAATCAGCTTCTCAATCATCGTCTGCAATTGCATTTGCTGAGCAACGCTTAGCTGGGTATACCGGTCCAGGGCCCCCTTTTGCATGTACATCCTCCACAACCAGTCGTGATCCTTGATCTCATGAGGGATTTTATTCCCTGCTTCCTTTACCAGGTCGTAATATTCCCTGACTCCGGGTTTCATTGGCAGCGGTATCCCCGGTTTTTCACCAAGATTATCCTCCAATACAAACAACGCCTTGGCCATCAGCGGGGCAGCATCCGGACCGAACCAGGTACGGCAGTACTCGTCAACCACATCGTTAAGTGAAGTACGGGGAGCCCACAACAACCGTTGCCACATCCATTGATTAAAATGGTCATGGTGTCCGCTGGAATGGGTAATATCGCCAACACCATAGGGCATCAGATCGTTAAAAACCCGGTAATAATTCCGGGGACAGGCGAAAAAGGAGAGCCGGTTATAAACCATGGTCAGAAACTGATCGGGGCGACGCTCATAAATATCATGACTCCAGTGCGGGGGAAGGTTCCCATCCCGGTCGGGACGGGGATACATCTGGATAAAGGCGTGTTGTGCATATTTCCAGTGAGTGATCTCATTGTAATACATCAGCTTCTGCTGTGGCGGAAGCTGGTGCAACAACTCTTTTGGATAGAGACTGTAGGGACCAAAGCCCGGATAACGGAATAGGTCCATCCGGTGTGTCTGGCGATGCCCGGGTTGCCAGCCGGTCGCATCCGATCCCGGACCATAACCCCACGCCCAAAGCCAATCCCGTGGCTTTTCCTGCAAATAGGCGAGGATACTTTGGTCATCGTTGTTGTCAAATTTCTGGTTGGTGAAATATATCCGGGTTTCCGGATGGTATTTGTGTATGACAGCAGCCATTTCTTCGACAAGTTTGATGAAAGTAAGGCCGTACGGTTTGCATTTGTCACATTCACAACCACCTCCGTCTCCCCCAAAGAATTTCACGAAATCATAAGCTTCGGGACCCTTGAACTCATCTTCACACAATTTTAGCATGTATTTCCGGGCATCAGGGACAGAAAGACACACATAACCCGGACGTCCAATAGATTCCTTCCCTTCCCACTCTGCGGGAATCGGGCCGCCGGCCGTATTGGCTCCAAAATCAATTTGTGACATCAACCCGTATGATTTTAGAAATTTGCACGTTACACCCGATCTTACCTGGAAAGTGTTTGCACCGGCAAGGGCATAGTCCATCACCACCCTTTGCAATTCCTTTTCAGTCCAGGGACGGGCTTTCCCGAGTTTCAAAGCCACGTCACTCTGCCCAACCTGGGTCCCCCTCACCTCAAACGCCGGGGCCGTTCGAATATTGAGTGATTCGGGCAAATGCACCAGATTATCCCTGACCGTAATTTGTCTCAATAACTCTCCGACAGCATACAGGCAGCCACGCTCATCAATCCCCGCAGCCCAAACCTGGTTTGAACCATCCTCTTTCCGGAGCAGGAAACCTTCTGGCCCGGGTTCAAGATCAGATAATGGCAGGATGTGCTGATCCTTGAAATAAGTGTCAATGACTTTATGATTTTTGGGAATTCCAAGAATCACTTCCAACCTGTCGGCAGGAACTTTAGGGCTAGCGTTTTCTGTAATAACCAGAATATCTGTTATTCCAAATTCTTTTAGACGTTCAGCCAAAAGCGTTGCGATGTTTTTCTCTACCTCTCCGGCAGTTGGGGAACACCCGATGACCACCGATTTAAATGGTGAGGCAAAAGTTGCAGCGGGGTTAATAAATATGGCAGTCAAAAGCGAGAACGCAAATATAAAGGCCCTTTCATGATTGTATTTTCCGGAGCGAATTTTAATCCTGACAGGTAGTTGCATGGCTATTTGTTTTTACTTGAACATTTTTCTCAATTTCAAAAGTACAAAAACAGAATCATTCCCGAAAAGATTTACCAGGCTCAGCAAGCCAGACGTTTATTTCTCCAAACTGTTTATAAAATCATTACACTCATTTGGATTATTGAAAATCTACACTATTCCCTTTTCAAAGTTGTCCTTTGAGGCTTGAGATTCTGAAATTCGGATCATATTGCACGGCTTTTCTTTTTTATCTTTTTGCATTTCCGGTAAGTAAATGGTTTCAACCTTATCGTTATTGGTCATTTCTGGACTGCAATTAATCAAAAACCTATTGCATAAATCCATTTCAGATGAGCATATGACCAAAAACACACCGAATTTTAAGGTTTCCAACCTGAAGCCAACCGAAATCATAAGTCAAACAGTCATTTCCGTTGAGCAAATACTCATTTCCGCCGGGGAAGTGGGTTTTTCCGGTAAGAGGTGAAGTCCTCCGCTTAATTTGATCATTCCCGGAACCCGGCATTTACGAGATGATATCCGGATTTCTATAACCGCTTGTATTGTACTGTTGCCAGAAGGCAGGATTATCCGGCAAGTGCAAAATATTTATCGATCAATCCTGAACCTTGGGTAATATTCACCTGCTCCAATTCGGTTGATGGCAGGAGGTTGGAATTACTCTTTTGATTAGTGGCAGCTACAAGTGTATCCTTTTAGTACATCAGTTGTATCATTGCCGGACACTTTCCAAAGCCGGATAGATCTAAAGTGCAGATATTCTGTATGTTTAATTTTTGGCATTATATTGGCACAGAGGTGTACGTATCATTTTTAAAAGCACAGCGTCTTTGTAATGTTTGGTTATAAATCATTCGATATCATAGCTAACGGTTTCAAGGAACTCATGAACAACTAGGAATTTGTATTTTGTAATAAAAACAGAAAGATTTAATCATAAATAAAAAATAATACTGTGGACAGACCTATTGAAAAGAAGAAATGGACAGTAAAAAGAATCGGTACAATTATTATTGTTATCTCGATCGTTTTATTGATTGCTGTGAGCTACTATTTAACTTCCGGCAAATCAAAACTGAATGTTAACCTTGAAAGGATCACTATCAGTGAGGTTTCAAACGGAACATTTCAGGAATTTATTCCCGTAAACGGAATGGTTTTGCCCTTAACCAGTATTTATCTGGATGCGAGCGAAGGTGGCAGGGTGGAAGAAAAATTCGTTGAGGATGGAGCTGTACTGACAAAGGGACAACCCATCCTGAGGTTGTCGAATACGGATCTCCAGATGACAATGCTGAGCCAGCAAAACACGGTGTATAATACGCTTACCCAAATGCAGATCAACAGCAATGCGGCACAGCAAAATACGGTGAGCAAACTGAACCAGATGGCTGATGTTGAGAGTCTTTTCAAGGAAGCCGAGCGGGTTTATCTATTGGATAAACACCTGTTTGCGGAAAATGTCATTGGTTCTCAGGAGTTTAAGAAGGCTGAAAACGACTTCAATTACTATTCGAAAAAGAAAGAGTTAACGCTGCAAATCCTGAAACAGGATTCGGTGTCGCGGTACCAGCAGGAAGAACAGGATAAACGGTCATACCAGGGCTCACAGGAGGCATTGAATATGATGCGCCAGAAAGTTAATGAACTGACTGTCCGCTCCCCGATCGATGGTCAGCTTACTTCGCTGGATGCCGAAATCGGTCAAAACAAAAGGCAGGGCGACAGGCTGGGACAGATTGATGTATTAAGCGGTTTCAAGGTCCGGGCCGATATCGATGAACATTATATTTCACGCATCTACAATGGACTCAAAGGCGATTTTACATTTGCAGAAGCATTTTTCAAACTTTCCATAATCAAGGTCTTTACACAGGTTACCAACGGGAAATTTCAGGTGGATATGCGGTTTGAGGGAACTATACCAAAAGGCATTCGCCGGGGACAAAACTTACAGATCCGTCTTGCCTTAAGTGATGAAAAACAGGCGCTTCGATTGCCCCGCGGAGGTTTCTATCAGCAAACCGGTGGAAATTGGATTTTCAGAGTGAGTTCCGATGGTACATCGGCCTACAAAACCGATATCCAGCTTGGAAGCCAAAACCCCGATTATTACGAAGTCTTGCAAGGTTTGAAACCCGGTGATAAGGTCATTACCAGCAGTTATGAGAATTACGGCGATATGCAGGAGCTGATTCTTAAAAAATAAATAGACACTCATTTTTAAATAATATTAATCAAATGATAAAGATTAAAGAACTTGAAAAGATCTACCGTACCGAAGAGGTAGAAACCATTGCCCTGAATAAATTATCAATAGAAGTAAAAGAGGGGGAGTTTGTGGCCGTAATGGGACCATCCGGGTGTGGTAAATCCACCCTGTTGAATATTCTCGGGCTTCTGGATGATCCCGATTCGGGAAGTTTCATTTTTAACGGAGTTGAAGTGGCTCATTTTAACGAACGGAAACGGGCCGAGATGCGTAAACACAATATTGGATTTGTATTTCAGAGCTTTAACCTGATCGATGAATTAACCGTCTATGAAAATGTGGAACTTCCTCTGATTTATACCGGTATCAAAGCCGCCGAACGGAAAGAAAAAGTGGAACAGGTTTTGGACAAGATGAAGATCATGCATCGTCGAAATCACTTTCCTCAGCAACTTTCGGGCGGGCAGCAGCAGCGTGTTGCCGTGGCAAGGGCAGTGGTAAACAATCCCAAATTAATTCTTGCCGATGAACCGACCGGTAATCTCGATTCAGCCAATGGAAGTGAGGTGATGGAGCTGTTAACCGACCTTAACGAACAGGGCACAACCATCATCATGGTCACACACAGCGAACACGACGCCAGGTTCAGCCATCGTATCATCCGGATGCTGGACGGACAAACAGTTACCGAAAATATATTGGTATGATAAAGAATTTTTTCAAAATAGCTTTCAGGAACCTGCTTCGGAACAAGGGTTTTTCGGCGATAAACATTGCCGGTCTGACCGTCGGGATGGCCAGCGCACTGCTTCTCCTGCTTTGGATTCAGAACGAGGTGAGCTATGATAAATTCCATAAAAACAGAGATTATTTATATGAAGCCTGGAACCGGGGAACCTTCAATAATAAACTTCAATGCTGGAACTCCACCCCTAAAATCCTTGCCCCTACCTTAAAACAGGAATTCCCGGAAATTGAGAATGTTGCAAGAACAAACAACCAGTGGTTTGTGACAACAGTGGGTCTTAAACAAATATCCTGCAATGGTCTTTTTGCAGATCCTTCATTTTTAAAAATGTTCAGTTTCCCCGTTTTGCAGGGCAATGCGGAAACTGCGATGAAAAGTGTCACCAACGTGGTGATTACCCAAAAGATGGCGATAAAAATGTTTGGTGCCGAGGATGCCTTGGGTAAGATCATAAAATTTGATAATACCAACTTTACAGTTTCAGGCATCTTGAAGGATCTGCCGACCAATACCCGGTTTGCCTTTGAATTCATTATGCCCTGGGCTTATCTGACAAAATTGGGAGATGATGATACTTTCTGGGGAAACAATTCAGTGCATACCTATGTTCAGTTAAAGCCCAATACCACTGCTTCGCTGGTTGACAGTAAAATCAGGAATGTTACTAAAAAACACTCCAATGGAGAGGAGCAACAGGAGGTATTTCTTCACCCCATTACCAAATGGCACCTGTACTCGAATTTTGAGAACGGAAAGGTGGTAGGCGGACGTATTGCCATTGTCGTAACCTTTTCAATTATTGCCGCATTCATCCTGTTGATTGCCTGTATCAATTTCATGAATTTAAGTACCGCGCGCAGCGAAAAACGGGCAAAAGAGGTGGGCATCCGGAAAGTGGTCGGCGCAGGGAAAAAGTCGCTGATTGCCCAATTTTTAGGGGAATCGGTTTTAATGGCAATGATTTCAGGAATGGCTGCATTGGTGCTGGTTCAACTTTGCTTACCCTGGTTCGATACGCTTGCAGGTAAAACATTGCTAATACCCTACGCCAGCATTTATTTCTGGATCGCCTCCCTGTTGTTTGTGGTAGGAACAGGTGCCATCGCCGGAAGCTACCCTGCCTTGTTTCTGTCATCTTTTAAACCGGTGGTGGTATTAAAAGGGAGTTTTAAAAAGTCAAATGCACTGATTAATCCGCGTAAGGTATTAGTCGTATTGCAATTTACATTCGCTATCATACTTATTATCTCCACAATCATTGTGACTCAGCAGATGAAGTATGCCCAGGACCGTGATACGGGTTATGAACGTGGTCAACTGGTTTTTCATTTCCTGACAGGCGATCTGGATAAGAAATTCACGCTGGTTAAAAACGAATTGTTAAACTCGGGAGTTGCCGTTTCTGTGACAAGAACCAGTTCCCCGCTCACGGAAGGATGGAGTGACAGCTGGGGATTTGAGTGGGAAGGTAAGGCTGCAGACGACAAAACAGATTTCGACAGGTTCAGTGAAGACGAAGGGCTGGTAAAGACAGCAGGGTTAAAAATCGTGAAGGGGCGCGATATGGATCTTACAGGTTATCCCACCGATTCGCTCGCAATAGTTTTAAATGAGTCTGCTGCCAAAGCGATGAACTTTAAGGATCCGATCGGGCAGCTTATTAAGGATGACGGGCAGCAATGGCATGTGGTAGGGGTCATAAAAGATTTTCTTTTGCGCTCACCATATGAGCCTACAAGACCTATGGTTATATTGGGAGGTAAATTCGGATTCAATGTCATCAACATAAAACTGACCGGAGACAACCCTACGATGCAAAATATGAAGATCGTAGAAAAGATATTTAAAACCTACAACCCGCAATATCCCTTCGAGTATCATTTTGTGAACGAACAATATGCCAGAAAGTTTGATGATACACGACGTACCGCGACCCTTATCGGCATATTTGCAGCATTGACCATATTCATTTCTTGTCTTGGCTTATTTGGGCTGGCAGCTTATATGGCAGAAAACCGCATTAAGGAAATCGGAGTCCGAAAAGTGTTGGGGGCCTCCGTATTCACGATTACCTCGCTTTTATCCAGGGAATTCCTTGCTTTAGTCGGTATCTCAATTCTTGTGGCATCGCCTATTGCCTTGTTTTTAATGAATCTGTGGTTAAACGATTTTCAATACCGCATCCACATAGAATGGTGGGTATTTATTTTGGCAGGCACATTAGCCATCGTTATCTCACTGGCGACAGTAAGTTACCAGGCAGTCAGGGCAGCAGTCGCCAATCCGGTGAAGAGTTTAAGAACAGAATAATAAGATAGAAAATGATTAAAAATTATTTCAAAATCGCCTGGCGAAATTTACTGAAGAATAAAACTTTTTCTTTAATAAATATTGCAGGGTTGAGTATTGGCCTTGCATGTACTATGCTGATTCTTTTGTATGTTAAAGATGAGATAAGTTTTGATAAGTTTCATAAAAATGTAAACAACATTTACCGGATTGTCTCAAAATCAAAACGTGGCAGCGTAGATTATAAAAACAGCCATACGGGTTTTTTGCAAGGTCCTCAGTTTGCGAAAAATGTCCCGGGTATCGAATCTTTTGTGCGGATACAAAGCAGTGCTGAAGACATAAAAACAGGTACTGAAATTCAGTCGCAGGAGCTGTTGCGCGTTGACCCGATTTTCTTTTCCGTGTTTTCTTTTCCATTGCTGAATGGAAATGCCGCAACCTGTTTGTCCGAGCCGAATTCGATCGTAATGTCCGAAGATTTCGCCAAGAAGCAATTCGGTACATCAGACGCGGTTGGCAAAATCGTTATGCTCAAAGATGATAACCAATTCGTGCCGTTCAAAGTAACCGCAGTAGCCAAAAGATGCCCGCAAAACTCTTCTATAAAATTTGAGGTGTTGCTGCCATTTAAGGAATCTGAAGCAGAAGCCCAAAATAAAGACAACTGGTATAACTTTTTCCTGAACACGTTTGTGGTTTTAAATCCAAAAGCTGATCTGCCCGCCGTCGAGAAGCAAATGCAAACTTTTTATCTGCACGAAGCCTCCGAAACATTTAAAGAGATGATTAAGAGATACGGGGGTGGTGCAGATGAAAGCATGGGCACCTATTTTCTTCAGTCGTATACAGATATGCACATGAACACCGAACTGCCTGCTCAAAATGGGTTGGTAAACGCAAGTAACCCGATCTATTCATACATACTTTCAGGCATTGCCTTATTCATCTTACTGATCGCCTGCATCAATTTTGTAAACCTCACAATAGCCCGTTCACTAAAACGATCGAAGGAGATAGGCATACGCAAGGTGATTGGTGGTGACAGGAATCAATTGATCATTCAATTTTTAGGAGAATCATTTTTGCTTTGTATGGTTGCATTTAGTGTGGCAGTGCTTTTAGTCCATTTGATTTTACCGGTATTTAATGATCTTTCAAATAAAGCGCTTTCATTTTCCTATTTGTTTGATGTAAAATTAATTACCGGATATCTGGCATTGCTTCTGTTAACTGCCCTGCTGGCAGGATTTTATCCGGCATTGGTTTTGTCAGGTTTTAAACCTGTTGAAACCTTGTACACCCGCATTAATCTTTCCGGCAAAAATTATATGCAAAAATCACTCGTCGTACTTCAGTTTGCATTGGCCTCTTTTTTGATTATTGCCACATTTACTATTTACAGGCAGTTTAATTTTCTGACTAAAACAGATTTAGGGTACGATGACACCAATATTGTTGAGGTAAATAAGCAACAAATAAAACACAGCGAAGCAACCTATTTCAAAGCTGAATTATTGAAAAATTCCAACATTACAGATGTAGCTGCCAGAAATGGAGGATATTGGGGGACAAGTGCTAAACTTTTCAATGACTCTACCATCAGTTTTGATTACGAAACGATTGATGAATCGTATATCCCTGTATTAAAAATTCCGGTGATAGCGGGAAGAAATTTTTCCGGTTCTTATCCATCGGATGTTACAAATTCTATATTGGTAAACGAATCGTTCGTTAAAAAAGCCGGATGGAAAAATCCTGTAGGTGAAACTGTTAATTTCTTTTATAATAACAATGAAATCTTCAAGGTGATAGGTGTGGTAAAAGATTATCATTATCAGGCATTAAATCAGAAAATTGGCCCGCAATTATTCACTTTAAAGACTGGAAATCTGTATGGAACATTCAATATTAAGATCAAACCGGGAACTGCCACTGAAAGTCTAAAATTCATTCAAAAGACTTTTAAACAAAATTTCCCCTTAAGCCCCTGGTCCTATACATTTAAAGATGACCAAAGAATCAAAGATTACGAATCGGAGGCAAAATGGAAACAAATAATTTTCTTGAGTGCCCTTTTAACCATATTTATTTCCTGTATTGGTTTATTCGGATTGTCTGTATTATCTGCTGAAAGGCGCACAAAAGAGATTGGAGTACGTAAAGTTCTTGGCGCATCAGTAAGCAGCATTGTCAATGCACTTTCAATAGATTTTTTAAAGCTTGTCCTTGTGGCACTGATTATTGCAATTCCGCTTTCGTGGATGGCTGCAAATAAATGGCTTCAGAACTATCCGTATCGCATTACTCTGGACTGGTGGCTCTTTGTATTGGCAAGTTTGCTTGTAATACTAGTAGCACTTGCTACCGTTATTTCGCAGGCGATCAGGGTTGCAATTGCGAATCCGGTAAAAAGCTTAAGAACTGAATAAGAATCTGAATTATGATAAGAAATTATTTTAAAATCGCGTTTCGTATCCTCTGGAAAAATAAAGGATACGGCTTTTTAAATATCTTCGGACTGGCCATTGGTATTGCTTGTACCGGTTTGATATTTTTATGGGTAGAAGATGAATTTACCTTTAACCATTATTTCAGTAACAGGGATAACCTTTATAAGGTCAAGGACAGGCAGACTTATGATGGCACAACCTATACTTTCGATGCTACACCGGGTCCTTTTGCACCAAGTATAAAGTCCGAAATTCCGGGAATACAAAATTCAGCAAGGAGTACCTGGGGAAACAGTGTTCTTTTTTCCCTGAATGATAAACCGATTTATGAGCAGGGATTTTATGTCGATCCTTCATTTCTGACTATGTTCGAGCTTCAGTTTGTCCAGGGCAATGCTCAAAATGCATTTAATCAAATACATACATTGGTTATCACCGAATCCATGGCCGGCAGATTCTTTGGGGTTGCCAACATTCGTGAAAACCTGGTTGGTCGAACACTTAAGGTCGACAATAAGGAAGATTATACGATTTCGGGTGTCATTAAAGATCTTCCGAAGAATGTCTCATTCCGATTTAATTGGCTTTCCCCGTTTAAAATATATGAAGATCACAATAAATGGCTTCAATCCTGGGGTAATAATGGAGTAGTGACCTATGTTGAAAAGAATCCCGGCACAAATGCAGAATCAATCAACAAGACTTTGTATAATTATGTGGAGGGCAAACAGAAAGGCGCCACCGCAAAAATGTCAATCTATCCGATGAACCGGTGGCGAATGTATGACAGTTTTGATAATGGTAAGGAAATACCGGGAAGAATCAGGTTTGTCAATCTTTTTAGTCTTATCGCATGGATTATTTTAATTATTGCCTGCATCAATTTCATGAACCTCTCAACCGCCCGCTCTGAGCAGCGTGCAAAGGAGGTGGGTATAAGAAAAGTGTTGGGTGCGGGCAAACAAAAATTGATTCGTCAATTTATCGGAGAGTCCATAATTACCTTATTGGTCGCCGCATTTTTTGCCGTTATTATCATTTACATTTCTTTGCCTGCGTTCAATATCTTGGTTGAAAAGCAATTAGCAGTAAATATTTCGCAGCCAGTTCACCTCTTTGTTTTACTGGTTCTAACGTTAGTTTGCGGTATCATTGCCGGAAGTTATCCCGCTTTTTATCTTTCGTCATTTAAACCTGTGTCTGTCTTAAAAGGAATTAAACTGGTAAAAAGCGGGAATGCAGGAATTATCAGAAAAGGCCTGGTAGTCCTCCAATTTTCGGTCTCGATAATTCTAATCATAGCTACCCTAATCATCTATAAGCAAATAGCATATGTAAAGGAGCGTGATCTCGGTTACAATAAAAATAACCTTGTTTTTATGTATTTGCAGGGAAACTTGAAAGAACATTATAGGGTCATAAAAAATGATTTGCAATCGACGGGATTTGTCCAAAATGCGACTTTGAGCAACGATCAGGTTTTACAACTGGGAAGCAATACGGGGGATTTTGTTTGGGAAGGGAAAGATCCTTCCAAACAGGTATTAATAACGGTTGAGGGTGTAAGCCCTGAATATACTTCGACCATGGGAATGCATCTTAATTACGGGAGGGATTTTTATCCTGACGGGAAATCCGATAGTACAAATGTGATTATCAATGAATCGCTTTCCAGAATCATTAACAAGAAAAATGTTTTGGGCAGCACAATTTCACAAGGAGATACCAGATACACCATTGTCGGTGTCATCAACGATTTTGTATATAATAATATGTATGGCCCGGCTGCTCCATTAATCTTATTTTCCAATCAATCCAACTGCAATGTTTTATCGATTCGGTTAAAACCCGGAGTCCAAATTCCGGCAGCGCTGTCAAATATAAAAACGATGATTAAAAAAAATAATCCGGGGTATCCATTCGATTATAATTTTGTTGATCAACAATTTGACCAATTATTTAAGACCGAAACCCTGATTGGTGAACTGGCAGGAATATTTTCGGTATTGGCCATCTTCATCTCCTGTCTCGGGTTGTTTGGCCTGGCGGCATATACCGCAGAACGAAGGACAAAGGAGATCGGAATCCGTAAGGTTTTGGGGGCGGGATTAGGTAAACTGACCACTTTACTTTCCATCGATTTCCTGAAACTCGTATTCCTTTCGTGCATCATTGCCTTTCCTGTTGCATGGTGGATTATGCATAATTGGTTGCATGATTTTGAATATAGGATACAGATTAGCTTGTGGATATTCGTTGCTGCAGGCTTGCTTGCAATAGGCATTGCATTGATCACCGTAAGCTTCCAGGCCATTAAAGCGGCAATCGCAAACCCGGTAAAAAGTCTGAGATCGGAATAATATATAACATTACTATATGATACAACTAAAAGGTATTTTCAAGTGGGTGAATTCAGGCGGGGACAGAGTGTTCCTATTAAAAGATATTAATCTGACCATCAAGCAAGGGGAGTTTGTGAGCATCATGGGGCCATCGGGTTCAGGCAAGTCAACTCTGCTTAATGTGGTTGGTTTGCTCGATGATTTTAATGAGGGGGAATACCATTTTATCGGCCAACCGGTCCACCAGTTAAAAGAAAAACACAGAGCGCAGCTCTACAAGAGTCATATCGGGTTTGTGTTTCAGGCTTACCACCTGATTGACGAATTGACGGTCTACGAAAATATCGAAACGCCATTGCTCTATCAGAACGTGAAGTCGTCTGAAAGGCAGGCTATTGTTGCTGATATCCTCGACCGGTTCAATATTGTGGGTAAAAAAGATCTCTTCCCTGCGCAATTATCGGGTGGACAGCAACAGCTGGTTGGTGTTGCCAGAGCCCTGGTTGCAAAACCAAAACTGATTCTTGCCGATGAGCCAACCGGAAATTTAAATACAAAACAAGGAACAGAAATCATGGAACTGTTTAAACAGCTCAATGAAGAGGATGGTGTTACAATCATTCAGGCAACCCATTCGGAAAAGAATGCGGCCTATGGTTCTAAAATTATAAACCTTCTTGACGGAAGAGTGGAAAAATAAATTGTAAATAAAGATATTTCCCATGAAGAACTTTAAAATAAAAATCGCTATCCCGCTGATATTGTTTGTGCTGACTACTATAAGTCAGACGAAAGCCCAGGATACCATTGCGGTACATCCGGCTCAAAATAATGTATTCACGCTGCAGCAATGTATTGAAATTGCTTTTAAAAACAATCCTGATGTGAAGCAGGCAGTGTACCTCGCAGAATCGGCGAAAATCAATTATGACCAGTCGAGGGCAAATATGCTGCCTGACCTGAATGCCGGAATAAATCATACTCAATATAATGGAAGGAGCATTAACCCTTACACCAATTCATATATAAACGAGCAGAACACTGCGGGCTCTTATCAATTAAGCAGTGGTATTACGTTATGGAACGGGAGCAGTATCCAGAATTACATGAAGCAATACCGGCTCAGTTTTGAGGCAGGTAAGATGGATGAACAAAATGCGAAAGATAAATTAACGATCAATCTTATTCTTTCCTACCTCTCCGTTTTAAGTGCCCGCGAACAATTGAATATTGCAAAGACCCAAGCCGCTGCCACCCTAAAGAAAGTCGATCTTTTGACAATCAGGAATAATGACGGAGCCATCTCCCCGTCTGATTTATCGGATATGAAAGGGCAGCTTGCAAATGACCGTTTAATGGTGGTTAGCACTCAGAACAGTTTGGATAATGCCCTGCAAACTTTAACCCAGCAAATGAATATTCCCTACTCGGCGGATATGCAGCTTGCCCTTATTTCAGACGGCATTGTTATCCAACCTTATGAGGAAACGGTTGATCAGGTCTATGAAAGCGCTTCGCAACGTCTGGCAATGGTCAAATCGGCTGATTTGAAGGTTGAAAGTGCTTCAAAAAATGTAAAAGCAATACGTGGGCAGATGATGCCGACACTTTCGCTCTTTGGCGGTTTATACACCAACTATTCAAGTGCAGCCAGTATCCAACAGCTAACCGGGACTACTGATGTGCCAACATCTAACTATGTGACGATTAATAATATAAGAACAACCGTGTATGGCCAGCAATCGAATTTCACATCTCTTCCTATTTCCTATAACAGCCAGATAAAAAACAACGTTAATTCAGCCCTAGGCATTGGCTTGCAGATTCCACTTTCGAATAATAGGGTAATTCGGAATAAATTAAAACTGGCAAAGGTTGCCGAACTGCAGGTAAAGGAGCAGGCCCAAACAACAAAGATTCAATTGAGACAGGCAATCGTTCAGGATTTTGTAAACATGAATGCAGACTACACAACCTACAAATTATTGCTGGCGCAGGTTGAGGATTTTGAACAGTCATTTCATGCGGCCGATATTCGGTTCGCTAATGGTGCCATTTCAACGGTTGATTATGTTATTGCAAAAAATAACCTGGACAGGGTCCAATTGAATCTGGTTGTTGCAAAATATAATTTCATGCTTCGGACCAAACTGCTTGATTTCTATCAGAACAGGGCTTTATGGTAATAGGAATTCATTAAATCAATCTTTCGTGACAGGCCATAGTAACAGGAATTATTTATTATAGCCATTTTGAACGAAAAGATTTTTGAATGGGCATTTCTTTGACTTTGTGCGGTTTTGCTTGATTTTACTGCTTAACCCACTCAAAGCCGCAAAGTTTTTAACCACAACCTTATATCTTTGCGGATACATAATTCAGAATAGAACTATTAATAAAAATCGATGTTACACGAAATAGGTCCGGGCATTTTCGACAACAAATATTCTCATTGTCAGGAGATTGGGGAGGAAGACTTTTTGCTTTGTTACAGAGGCAATGAGTTATTATTAAAGAAATCGGGAGAGGATTATGAAATACCCAGGAAACGGGATTTCAATGAGGACACCGAATCTCCGGTCTTTTTGTTTTCAATAAATTCCGATCATTGTTTTGGGCTGGACGGATCCCGGCTAAATCATTCTTCATTTGAATATCATGATCTATTTATTTTACGGAACCTGAAAAACAAAGAGTTTGCCTGGATCGGGGCGGTTGGGCATCAATTGATGACCTGGCACACCAATAATAAGTATTGCGGAAGGTGCGGTTCCAAGACAGAAATGAAAAAAGATGAACGGGCGACCGTTTGTCCCGATTGCAACCTGGTTAACTATCCTAAAATATCGCCCGCCATCATTGTAGCCATCACCTGCAAGGATAAAATATTGCTGGCCAAAGGGAAACACTATAAAGGTGATTTTTACTCACTCGTAGCCGGTTATGTCGATATCGGAGAATCAATTGAAGAAACGGTTGTACGGGAAGTAAAAGAAGAAGTTGGATTGGATATTCAGAAGCTGAAGTATTACAGGAGTCAGCCATGGCCATTCTCCGGTTCGGTTATGCTTGGTTTTACTGCGGAAGCTGACGATAAGCAACCAATAATAATTGAAGAAAATGAAATTAAAGAGGCGGGCTGGTTTGAAAGAGGAAATCTGCCTCCCTATTCCTCGGGGGTTAGTATTTCAGGTGTATTAATCGCTGCTTTTGATAAAGGTATACTCTGATTCAAACTGCGAAAAATCAAAATTTATAATCGTGCAGGTTTAAAACCGCAGGAAAAATGCGGTCCCTTCATTTTCATTCGACAGAACGGTGATGTTTCCCTTATGAACCCGCATAATCTGTTTACAGAGGCTTAATCCAATACCGCTGCCGTTTTTGCGGGTACTGAAAAACGGAACGAATATTTTATCCAATACCTCTTCCGACATACCCGATCCGTTGTCTACCAGTTTGATAACCAATCTGTTATCCGAATCAGTATAGGCAGAGAAAACGATCCTGGGTTCCGGCTTATTTTTTACAGCCTCGATTGCATTCAGAATAAGGTTGATTAATACCTGTTCAATTAAATCGACATCCAGTTCGGCGCTCAACAAGGGTTCTTTCAGAATTATTGAAGCCTCGATATTTTTTTGTCTAAAAGAGGGTTGCATCAACCGGTGAAGGTTCTCAAACAATTCACTGATGTAAACCTTTGAGCGATTTGCTTTGGTTATTTTATTCAGGTTTCTGTAAGTTTCTGTGAATTTCAGTAAGCCTTCAGACCTTTTTCGGATGGTTTCAATACCCAGATTAAGATCTTCAGCAATACCGGTTGGATCATCAGGTGTTTCCCGGGCGAACTGTTTTAGCCTGTTTTGCATGGTACTGGCCAGTGAGGAGATTGGCGCTACTGAATTCATGATCTCATGTGTCATAACACTTAATAACTTTTGCCAGGCTTTTGATTCGGTTTCTTCCAATGCTTCATTGACATTTTGAAAAGCAATGAGTTTGAATTGAATATCATCTGTTTGAAAGGCAGTAGCCGATAACACCACCTTCAGACTGCTTTTTTCGCGATGAACCGTGCTAATGACTCTTTCTCCGGGAGCAAGTCCTGCAATTTGGGTATAAAGTCCGTTGTCTCTTTTTGCAAGCGAATGAATAGATTTTAAATAAGGGACTTCCAGTATTTTTTTAAGAGATTCATTCATCCAAATAATATTCCCGGTTTTCAGTTCATACGAAAGTATCCCTGTATCAACCAATTCCAGCACTTTTTGCAAATACAGATACTGTGTCTCCTTCTCTTTACTCACTACTTTAAACGTGGAATTTATTTCATTGAAACCTTCCCGCAATGTTCGAATATCTAACGGAGCCTGATTTACATCAAAATGTCTCGAGAAATCGCGGTAATGTATCGATTCAACAAACTGCCCGACCTCAGCCTGCAACTTACCATACAACCGATATAAGCCAATTAACTGATAAATGATGGCCGGCAGAAGAATAATGCCCGGAAAATATTGTTTTGTTAAAATCGTGAATGAAAGAGCCAGAAGTGTAACAAACAAGAAGAATACACGCCACAGAATGACCCAGTCCAGCTCTTTAATTTTCATATTTGTTTAGCCTCCTATATAAAGCAGTACGGGTCAAACCTAATTCTTTAGCTGCTTTTGTAATATTGCCGGAATTCTTGTCTATAACTTTTAGTATGGTCGATTTTTCAAGGGCGCTCAGCCTGGTCTCAGTATTCCCGTCCATTTCATTCTGATTGGGAGATTCGATAGGGGAGAAGGTTAAATCATCCGGTTCAATGACATTTCCCTCCGCCATAATAATTACTCTTTCAATGATGTATTGCAATTCTCTTACATTGCCGGGGAAATGGTATCGTTTTAGCTTCTGGAGGGCTGCTGCAGAAAAGCTAATATTTGTTTTGAAATATTTTGTTGAATAAATTGAGGCAAAATATTCAGTCAGCAATACGATATCCTCTTTCCGTTTACGCAATGGAGGAACGATAATTTCAACGGTATTGATCCGGTAAATTAAATCCTTTCTGAAACGATTTTCATTAGCTAACTCACTTAAAGGCAGGTTGGTTGCGCATATTAGCCGGATATCAACCGGAACGGATTCGTTCGAACCAAGCCGGGTTATATGCCTGTTTTGTAATGCGGTTAATAATTTGGATTGTTGCTGCAGGGAGATGTTTCCAATTTCATCCAAAAATAACGTGCCTCCGTCGGCCGCTTCAAACCTGCCCGTCCTGTCGTCCTTGGCATCGGTATATGCCCCTTTTTTATGTCCGAAAAGTTCACTTTCGAACAAAGTTTCGGTCAGAGCACCTACATCCACTCTGATGAATGGTTGTTTGCTGCGCAATGACTTTTCATGAATTGCCTTGGCTACCAGGTCTTTGCCGGTGCCGTTTTCACCGAGAACCAGGATATTGGCATCGGTAGGTGCGATCTTATTGATCCGGGTGAATATATCAAGCATCACTTCGCTTTCACCTATTATATTGGAATTTGCTTTGGCATTTTGTGATTGATGGTTCACATTAGAACTCTTGCCAGATTTTTCCCTAAGTGTATTCGAAATTGTGGTCACCAATCTTTCATTATGCCAGGGCTTTACAATGAAGTCGGAAGCCCCCTCTTTTAAGGATCGGACAGCCAGATCAATATCTCCGTAAGCGGTGATCATGATTACCGATATTTCCGGTTTCAGTTCTTTAATTTGTTTCAGCCAGTATAATCCCTCATTGCCTGTACTGACCGATGCTTTGAAATTCATATCCAGTAATACAAGGTCAAATGACCGGGAGGTAATCAGAGAAGAAATATTTTCCGGATTTTTTTCTGTAACAACTTCCTTGACTTCTGTTTTTAAGAGTAGCCTTACAGCGGTCAGCACATCAATATCATCATCAATAGCCAGGATGTTTGCTTTCAATAAACCCATTTACAGAATATTACCTTAGTTAAACCTCATTTTACCCGGACGGAGTCGGATCCTGGATTTATGACAGAATTCAGGGGGAAACTGCATTGTTCCAATTCCCTTCTACTTTGCTTTTAAAATTTTCTCAATTACACGAGTGATGCGATCTAATAATCTGCTAAAACCTCAGGATTTTTGAGATATAACCTTACCGCTTCACAACTACAGAAAATCCGTGATCAAAGTTAAGTTATTTTCTCTTCCTGAGTAATATTTTAAAATATTCTTATCCTCTTTGGGAGGTTTCCAAACCTTTGTCCAAAATCCAATGATATAATAATAAAATTTGAGTGCCATTTATATCAAATACTATAAAATTTTAGGTTTCTATGCCCGAATATTGGAATACTCTTAATAAGAGATGTTTCCTTGGGATTCTGGCAAAACATTTAAGCAAGAATGTAAATTGGAAAGGTTCAAACTTGGAACTCCATCCTTAGTAAACCAATCTCTAATTTAGAAATCAACTTCATATTTCATGTCAAGAGGTTCCCAATAAATTTGCCTAATTTTAATCTTTCGGATACGGATTTTACTGCAATATGCCTCAAAACCTACTTTTGTACATTTTTGATTATCGATTGGATTTGGATCCATGGCTTCGAGCAATAATTTTCCGTCAGCTAAGATGAAACAATGACCGTCAATACTTCCAGCCTGAATTTTGTAGATTTTACCCGGTTCGAAATTAAATAGGGGAGTGCCGCACATGAATTTATAGTCATTCGATTTCTCAATTCCCACCTTACCGGTCCACCAGCCTTGTAGCCCTGCAACATAAGCAGTCCCTCGTTGATCAGTTGAAGAAAGCCATTCACCGTTCCACATCACGTTTATATCATGAGAGGAAGGGAGTATGGTTTGGGCTTCAAATTCGACCAGTATATTTCCCGGAAAATCTTGTTTGAGAATAGCCATACCTGGCCAATTCCCGGGATTTTCGCCTTGCAGCCAACCATCCCTGACTTCCCAATTGCTATGGTATACATCCCACGAGCTGGGAAAATCATGTATATTAAGCGGTTTATCAAATAATACTTTCGATGAATCCAACAGGATTCTTTTTTTCATCAAATCAATTGTATTCATTTTTTCAGATTTTAAGGATTCTTTGTTCTTACCCTTGATAGGTTGACCCAATACCAAATTTACAGTCAACAACATCGTAAATATCAGATTTAGTTTATTCATATTAAAAATATTTAATTTCCAATTCCCTGGTTTATTTTCTTCCTTGTATTCGACTGATTGCCGCAATTAATATCGATTGGTCATTTCGAAGTCAATCTTTCCCCCTTGAATCAGGTCAAAGTGAGAGAATTTGTAATTAGTGATTTCTTTTCCATTAAAATGGATAGATTTGATATAACAGTTTATTTCTGAGACTCCGGGAGCAGATAATATTAGGTTCTTGCCATTACCCAGTTTGATTGTGACTTTTTCGAAAAGTGGACCAGAAACTGCATACTCGGGGAGGGAGGGACAAACCGGATAGAATCCGATGGCGCCGAAAATATACCATGCCGACATTTGTCCTGAATCGTCATTCCCACTCAACCCCCCCGGACCGGTACCGTATTCGGTTTTAAGAATTTCACGAACAACCTTTTCCGATTTCCAGGGTTGCCCTGAATAGGTATACAAAAAAGGAATTTGTTGCCCGGGTTCATTTCCATGCCAATACTGCCCCTCTTCAAAGAAATCATCAAGCGTATGATTAAATCTTTCCCTTCCTCCCATCAACCGGATCAGTCCTTCAACATCTTGCGGAACATACCAGTTGTATTGCCAGGGAGTACCTTCGGTAACATAAAACATTTTTTTATTTTTATCGTAATCAGTGGTGAATTTTCCATTCGCAAAACGTCCGTTCATGTTATTTACAGAAGGATCAAACACATTTTGATAGTTTTGGGCCCGCTTCATGAAGTAATGGTAATCATTGCTCTTACCCATTTTCTTTGCAACCTGGGCCAACGCATAATCGTCGTAGGCATATTCCAGGGTTCTTGAAACTTGTTCATTCTTATGAAAGGCTTCCTTAACGGAATCCTCCAGAGGAATATAACCGTATTTCAGATATGATTGCAGAGCCCTTCGCCCTTTCCCACTAGCATATTCCTCAACGTGTGCCGGCGTTTCGGTAGCATTGTGTCTCATCAAAAGGTAATCAGCTTCAGTCAGGTTGACTACCTTCTTGACATAGGCTTCAGCAATAATCGAGATGGTATGGTCGCCAATCATCGCCGAAGTGTAACTATTCCATTGGGGGAAAATGGGAAGCCAACCTCTGACTTTTCCCATGGTTAGCAGAGATCTAACCATATCGGTATTGTATTCAGGGGCGATCAGGTTATACAAGGGATGCAGAGCACGGAAGGTATCCCAGGCAGAATAATCCCCATAGTAGTTTCCGTTACAAATTGTATCTGTTCGGTCATTTCCGTCAAAACGCGGATATTGCCCGTCGACATCGTTATAGGTCCGCGGTTGCTGAAACGAATGGAACATTGCTGTGTAAAATTTCACCAATTCATCAGGTTGATTGCTTTCCACTTCAATTTTTGACAGTATTTCGTTCCATCTGCTTTTTAGATCTCGTTGAATGCTATCAAAATCGAAATCAGGAATTTCGGCATCCAAATTCTTTTGTGCCTGACTGATACTTACAAAGGAGGTTCCGACTTTCACCCTCACCTGTTCCCCTTTTTTGACCCTAAATGAGAGGAAGGCTCCTAGGTTTTGCTGATTATTCAGTTGAAGTTTCCCGTGGTAGAAATGATCCCCGGAGAAAACGCCATACGAATCGGCACTCTTCTCCATCCTCATGGCGAAATATCCTGAAAATCCGGCAGGTTTTCCCCACCCCTGGTAAATCCGACGGATGGGGTTATAGCCAACAATTTCCTTCTTTTCAGGGATTACCTGCACAAAACCTTCCCCTTTATCATTGTTGGGATTTATTACAATATGTGCATCACCTTCTTTCTTAAATGTAAAACATAAGATCCCACACCGGGTTGTAGCGGTCATCTCTGCAGTGATATGATAAGTTTCGAGTTCAACTTTGTAATAGTATGGAGTTGACTGCTCTGAGGTATGGGAGTAAAGGGAGCCTCGTTTCAAAGGATTACAAACCAATTGACCTGAAACAGGCATAATGGCAACCGACCCGTATTCCTGTGTGCATGAACCACTTAGCCAATGTGAGCCACGAAACCCCGTAATCAGTGAATCCCGGTAATAATAGGACGAAACGCACTTCTTCTCAGTATTGGTTGTTTGCGGGGTCCAGTTTGTCATGGCAAAGGGCATAGTTACGGAAGGTTGTACCATCGCATTTTGCTCTGTCCCATCGCCGTGCTTTAATCCTGAGATTGTGCTTGTCGGAGCTGTCCCAATAATCGGATTTACAAATTGGGTGAAGTCCTTTATTCGTTGTGAATTCTGAGATATACAAGTCCTGTAATGAACGAACTGAACCAAAAATAGCAGGAATATTCTTTTAATCATTGTTTTTCAATTCACATATTTCAAATCAAGGTTAAAACTGAATAGCAATTTTATTGCTTTTCTGATGTCTAATTTCAAGGATTCCTCCAATTTTTAATGGTTTCCATTCCCAATCTACTTCTGCCCTGGAAATATCAGATTCAGGTAATTTAACCTCATCACTTCTGATTTCTTTAGGTTTCACCTTTAATCTCAGCACTTCAGCCGCATTCTGATCAAATGTCTCATATCGAATATTCACATCACTATAAGTAATCCTCTTAATTACAGAGGAGGCGGATATCAAATGATTCTGATCTGCAGGGGCAATTTCAGGAAACGCAGCCATACCCCTTAAATAGTGCCTCACATAATCCCCATATCCATCGGTCATCCAGGTCTCGCCATTGGGATAAGTGTTTTCTCCATCGTCGTTCACCATATAAGTTGCCCAATTTAACTGTAGGAACCCTCTTTCCTTTGCAACCCTATCCCCGGTTTTGGCAGCATACAAAAGTTCAGCAGCTCCCTGCCTGGCAGTATGGCTATTGCCTTGAATTCGGTAATGAGTCTGCTCGTTTACCACCTTAACTCCGTATTTTTCCCATTCCCGATTCCCAAGTTCCTGGTAAACCCAGTCCAGAATACGACGTGAAGATTCTTTCCAGTGGGGAAATAATTCCGGGTTATCGAGAATGTATTGGGCAAATGTTACCGCATTGATCTGAGTATCTGACCATAACCCCACATCTTCAAAAAAAGGCCCCCATTTATTGGTCTTCAATGGATACTGCTTCATCCAGTCGAGTATGATCTGGAACGATTCCCGGTATTTAGCACTGTCGCCCTCTCCCAACGAAATTAACCCACTGAATAAATTCAGCGTTCCAACCCAATTTGACGTATATGGATAGGAAATTTCAGACGCAGTGCCTTTGTTCATGATCCCAATTTCACCGGTGATGGCATTGACCCGGAAGGGAAGAGGAGAATGATCGTTATCTCCTTTAATCAATTGTTTTGATAAGGTGTTCGCAATCTCCACAGCGGCATCCAGATAGATTTTATTACCTGTAAGTTTATAAATATAAATTAGTTCGAATCCGAAAGAACCAGCTTTATCGGGTTGAGTAACCCCTTTCCCCAAAATCATATCACCATCGTAGATTCCTGAATAAATGAGCGTATTGTATGGATAAGGCAAATTCCCCCATTTACTTTCTGAAGGTGAAAGTGAATGAGACAAATAATAATCGGCAATAAACTTCATATTATCCAGAATCCGTTGGTTTCCGGTATAGTCATAAAGTAGCCGCCATGATGAAATTGCCATTGCCATCTGATCTCCGCCGATTCCTCGTCCGTCGTTATGGCCTTTTGTCCAAACCTGGTGATTCATATAATAGGGTAATCCATTGAAGTCAGTCCTCATGGTGTCCCAGAAATCCCACACCTTATTGACGATGTGATCATACGATATTCCCGGATTCTCATTATACCATGAAATCAGATGTCCCAGGTTATCGGTAACAATCACATGATAGCTTAATTTTTCGGTACTGTTCTGACCATATGCTATGGTTACACCAAAAGACAGAATACACAAAATAATTTTTCTCATATTCAAAAGTATAAAAGAGACTTACCTATTGGTTTTAAATATCTAAAACATGATCGGTTTGAACCGTAAAAATCAAGACGTATTATTTTTTCATTTGCGCTACTTTCTCCGAAATTAAGATCAATGCGTTCCTGTCGTTCCATTCCTGGCAATGACCTGCCATAGGCGTGAAGTTGATCTGTGCATCAGATTTTGGATTTTCGGTTTTATCGAGGAACATCTTCAGAAAACGTGTTGACACATTCGAATACAGACCATCCATATCGCCGGTCCAGATCCAAAGCTTACCCTGGAGTTTTGGACCCAGGGAACTCCAGTTTTTCTCAAGGATTTTTTTTAGATCGTATTTCTCCCATTGTACAGCTACTGTGTGATCAATTTTTCCGGTAACCGGATCGAACATCAAAGAAGGCAATCCGTCTATGCCTCTGGGGCCGAAAACGGCATTATAAGCTCCAAACTGTCCGCCGGAAATCAGGTAATTATTGGTACTGCTTACCAAATTTTCACCGATAATCCAATCTTTCATGGAATAGGTTGGCTCATCATAAATAGTCCGTCTGCCAGGTTGCAAATATCCGAACCGATTATAAAAAATAGTTTCATCCTGATAAATATTGATCAGACCAAAATGTTCAAAATCAACCGGATCGGGACTATAAGACCAGGTGCTGTCAAATAGATCGGGATAGAAAATCTGGAGTCCCAGGGCTATCCATCCACCGGTGGAATAACCCACCAGATAACGCATATGAGATTCTTCCTTATAATTAACAAGTCGTTCAATTTCAGGCATTAATTCTTGTGTCAATGCCTTTCCGCAAGGGCCGTTATTGGCTGAATCAACCTGGTAGGTGTCACCATAAGGGCCTTGAGAATCAAGAAGAACATAAATGATTTGGGGTGCCTGTTCTGTAAACCACCAATCAGAAAACGTGTGATCAGTGATAAAGTCCCGGATATAATAGGCGCGCCCATTTAATCCTGGAGCTCTGTAACAAATCGGATAGACTTTATCCGGATGATCATAATAGCCGGATGGGAGTAAAACGGCGGCTTTCAGAAAGCGATCTCTTCCCGAAAAATCAGAAAGAAATTTACTTTTGATTACCACAGACTTCACAAATTTATGATTAATGATTTCAAAAGGAGGAATTAACTTGTCCAGATGCAGGTTGATTTGAATATTGGGAGAAGGAATGGTGGAATCAACCTTACTGTAAAGGTTTCCGGGAACATTTTCCTGCCCGTCATCGATATTCTGTTTGTAAACAACCTGGCAATAATAGCGATCTGGAGCGTGTGACAGGAGCTTGTCCAGACCAACACTTTTCACATCCTCGTCGTTTATATTGATCATCAGTGGTTTGTCCGGATTCCAGTTCAGGATAGTTTTGCCGATAGTTATTTCAGATCCATATCGAGGTTCTCTATCCCTCCTTTTGGTCAGATGCAAAATCAATCTTCCGCTATTTCGAAATGATTGCCGTAATACGGGAGAAACTGAGATTTCAGCTTTCAGGCAAGATGAATCCTGAGCCATTGCCGGCACGATGGTGGTACAAATCAAAAAAATCAGAATCGGATAAATCAGTTTTTTCATTTCTGTGGATGGTGTTTATCTTAGAACGATATTTAAATCTTTTGTCTGAAAGGAAATAAATTCACTGGAAAATAAGATGGGAAAAACCATTATCCGCAATGAAATTAACAAATAATTGGTTTAATGCATTTTCGTGATTTCCAGTTTTCCTATTCCGTAATGGACTGGAAGACTAATTACCAAACTTCCCATGCAAATTTCGGTGTGAGGAACAGGTTTCCCATTCCAGAAAACATGGTAATGGAAATTGGGGTTCATACACGCTACCAGCGAACACGAATCAGCCTGATCATGGAACAGTTTTATTTCGGAAACCAACGTACTGTTGTCATCCGAGAATTCTTTTTTCTCAATCCAGAAATTGAGCCCTCCCGTTAAAGTTCCGGGTTCAAAGTAAGTTTTAAACCACGATAAAACCGGGGCTGACAAACCGCCGAATTCGTGCCAGCCCGCTCCACGACCAGTCTCGATCACAAAATGTTCCATGCAATTGTACGAAGCTTCAACCTCCTGTTTCCAAACATCAAGGCTGGTTTTGGCGATTTTATAGGCAAACTCTCCTTCTCCCAGATCGAGCATCGTTTTCCAGAAAAACCATTGGTGAGGCATCCAAACCGTTCCATTCCAATATCCGCTATTTGAATAATACGGAGCGGTTTGATCAACTGCTGAAAGGCCGGTATTGGACCATATTTCTCCCTGAGTCTTCAGATGAGATACCATCCTGATGGTTTGGACACTGGTTGTTATTCCGGCAACCAGAGGGGACAAACCATCGAAACCCATATCCATATTGACCTTATCCTGGTACAACAATTTGCCGGTTGGTTTTTTGCTGGCATCATAAAGCACATACGAAAAGTAACCTGAAGGTTCGTCCCATGAATATTTCTGTAAAGCTGCAGTAAACCTGGCAATATCCTTACCATATATTTTTTCATCTTTCTGCAGACCAAGCTCATCAGCAGCCATCCGAAGAATTTTAGCTATCCGGATGACATGCGAGGTAGTAACCACCGGAGTGGTACCCTGTTCCATGGCATGTTCGTGCATGTATTTTTGTGGAGGATAATCGTCCCAACCTCCCGAATTATAAAAATAATCCCAGGTACTGAGAATATCCGATTTGAACTTATTGGTTGACGAGCTTTCCCCTCCCGCAAGAAACAGATAATACCGTTTTAGTTTCGGATAAAAATAGGTGAGAATCTCACGTGACTGGGTTTTGTTCCATAATTCCAGGAATAAATAGTGCTGCACAGGCAACGGTGTTCCATGATGAATAAAGGCAGACTGTTCATCCGGATCGTTCAGATAAGCATTCAGGTTTTCTACTGCGCTGCGCACATCATCGGTCAACAGGCCAATACCAATAAATCCTGAATCCCACGTATAAAGACAATCCCACCAGCGTCCCGGAGCGCGATGCCTGATGTACTGCTTTTGTGTGTAAACAGGATAAACCACGTTGGATGCGATGACTGCCTCCATTCTTTTTTGGCTGAAAACATATTTCTCACCCTCCGGATTAACCCGATTTTTCGGAAGGAAAGAACGGGCATCGCGGTAATATTTTTCCCAATTGGTATTTTGACTGGCCTGACGGAGTCTGGTCTCCACCTCTTCCTTTGTTCCGGAACAAACGATCCCATAAACAATTTGGTTGGATTTCGGATTACAGTTTACCGGACGGAAAAATACATTGGTAAAGTGCCCTTCCGATGAACCATTATGAAATTCTTTCTGCACATGTTCATTGACCTCATGTTTAAAATCATCCCCCAGTTCGTGATAAAACCACTGGCGGATGTCTGTTTGCGGAAAGTTCCAGTAAATACCATAATAATTATCAAATTGCTTGTATTTCAGGATTAAAGAATTGGCAACCGGACTGTTAATAAGCTTAGGAACATAGTTCCAGTTGACTGTTGAGGTTTTAATCTCCGGGATAGCATTTTTCTCTGCCAGCGTAAAGCCATCAATAGCTATCGCTGCCCCGCCATTGGAGACCATGTTTATCTTATAATGACCAGCGGTTACTATCCCGGCGGGAATTTCGACAGACTGAATCTCCCCATTCCCTTTGAACAAAACTGTTTTATTCATTAATCCGGAGATCTTGATTTCAAGTTGATCGCCTTTATCCATCCGGTAACGGAACCAAAGGACACCATCTTTAAAATCGTGTTCAACGGAAACATTGAAATTTACCCAATCACCAGCGTCTTTACCAAAACCGGCACCAATGGCTGTGCCATTAATAAACCCGTTGTCACGGATCTCAGCACGCATTTTCCCATCATAAACCAGGTTGTCTGTTGGCCTTCCGTAAGCGAATCCCAGGTCGGTGTAATCCAGTGCATCAACCCATTTTGATCCTTTAGGCAAATCGATCGTTCCGGGGTAAACCGGTGTGTTGGGTGCATATTCCTTGATGGAAGGGAAGTGAACTGAAGCCATGTAGTGCAAAACCAGGCTCTGTGGTAAGTTGGTATTATTCACAAATTCAGCCCTGATCAAGCGGGAATTTTGGTCGATAACCGAATAGGAAACATCGGAATAAACCTGATCTTTCCACTCCAGCTCATGCCGGAACGAAAAATATTCGAGGTTAGGAGAGGCGTCCCAGGGATGATAACCTGATTCGAATGAGACAGATGGAACATCCACTTTTCGCCGGTAATAACCTGGGAACACGCTCAAATCAAACCGAAGCCCTTTTTTTACATCCGGGATATGAGATACCCCGATATAATTCTTTGTGTACGGTCCCCATTGGGGCAAATTCAGGTCGTGGCTATACCGGAGCGATTCCAGATATTCGTTTGATATTGGCTGCGAGAAGGAATGAAATCCGAATAATGCAATAAGAAAAAGACTTATAAAGATCTTCATGGTTTGAAAATTAGGAATGTCAATTTTTTTCAGCAAATGACTTTGGATAACTGATCATATATTCTTTGGCGACTTTAGTAGTATGAATCCAGCTGTCAAATTTACGTTCCCCCTCATAGATCTCAATGATCCGCGCTCCCTTCTGAAGTATGCCATACGCTTCAAGACCTGTTTTGCAACCAAATCCCAGACAAATGTGATTTAAACAGCCAATGAAATTATTGTTATGGTCGTGTCCGACAAAAGTCCCCATGATATCTTTCATCTCAAGCATTGAACTGTATAAACCCGAATTAATTTCAGGGGAGGAAATTGGTTCACCCTTGTCGCCAACTGTGGTTTTCAATTGCTGAACAATCTTATATTCGGGTAGCGGAATATGAAAAAAGGCCAGGGCGGGCAATGGGGAGTTACCGTTCTTTTGGGTGAATTTTTTGCTTGTTTTCCTGTACCATGCGATTTGATCAAATTTGATCCAGTCATACTCACCCATTTCGCAGTTTTTCCGATCTTCGGAGTAGGCATTTGAATCAAAGCAATAAACCAGCGCCTGGGTTTTCTTTTTGTTTGAAGCTTTAATTTTTAGGACATAGTTTCCGGAACCAGTTAACTTTTTTGGTCCGGGCAGTGAACAGTTAAAAGGAAGGGATGCCAGATAGGCCATTATTTTTTTATTGGAATACCCGTGTTCCCAGTCATGATTGCCGAAGACTGCAGCCCATGGAATCCGGGCAGATATCATGGGCTGTACAACGGCGAGCCAGGCTTTGGTCACATTTTCAGAGGTGGCTATATCTCCGGTCAGAATAACCAAATCTGGCTTTTCAGCCCCTAATATGGCTGTCATTAATTCAATAACACTGTCGCGTTTGCCCTCATGATATTCTTTCATATGAATATCGGTGAACTGGACAATTTTAAATTTGCCTTCGTCATTAAACCGAAGGGAAGGGACATTCCGGGCGTGGCCAGGTTGAATCATTCCAGCAAGAATGATTGCAGAAGCAAGCAATAATCGGAAGAGTTTTTTTAATCTTGCATTCATCGATTATACCTAAAAGATAAAACAGTAGCCCAAACTTAATGGATGTTCAACAAACCCGGAGAGAACCAAAAATCAGATGAAACCCTCACAAACTTTCAGTAACAAAAAATAATAAATAAATACAGGAGGGTTTTATCCGAATCAATTATCTGTATTTTAATAAGTTAAACACGCGTTATTCGGTTATAATTTGGAATAGGTCCAGCGTTCAGCGCCCAAAAAATTAGCGCAGTTCAAATGCTGATTTACAATTGAACTGCGCCAGTAAGATCCATGTATTATTTATTCGTTGAATAAGCCTGATTAAGTTGTTGCTCGGCGAGTGGAACCTGCCAGTACATATTAGAATATGGAGGCAGAATGGGGGAGAATTTGGATGCATCGCGATCCCCTATCCCGATTGGTAATCTCTGGCCAATCAGATAGTAAGTTCTGTCGCCATGTTCACCGGATAATTCCCTGATTCGCTCGTTATTGATCTCCAGCGCTGTTACATTCGAAGCCGGAATATCGGCAAGCCCTGCTCTTTCTCTGACCGCATTGAGGTCAGCGGCGGCACCCGACAAATTATTCTGATTAAAAAGAAGGAGCGCACGGGTCAAAAGGAATTCGGACAAGCGGAGCATCGGAACGTTGGACCTGCGCCCGTCCTTTGCCCGAAAATGCTTGTCGTTCCATACTTGTGGAGTTGTGATGCTTGATATGGCTGTTTCATAGGTATTTTGAAAGCGGAGTGTGGAATCTGCAGAAATTCCGGCAGGAATATCGCGGTATCCCTCAAGTCTGCAGTAATTTTCAGTATATCGTTTATCTTTTAAGGCTCCGGGAAGCGGAGTGTAATCGCCATTCACACCATCAGCCATCCAACCAATCTGTTTTAACGTATTGTAGGCGAAGGTGAGGTTAGCCCAGGTGCAACGACTGTAAGAAGCACCTCCGGCACCCCTTCCGCCATTGGTTGCATTGTAGTTGCATTTTGAGAAGATCGTAGGGACACGGTCGAATCTGGCAGAACCTGAATAGAAGGCAACTTCCCAGATAACTTCATTACTGGGGGCCGTTGTATTCAGATTAAAAGGGGTGAACGGATCTGCATCCAACTGATATGGGCCTCCTATGATATAATCACATTCGGTTTTCGCCTTTGCAAATTGTCCGGTAATAAAGTAAACCCTCGAGAGCATTGCAGATGCCGCAAATTTATTGGCACGTCCTTTGGGCGCAGGCTCGGTTGTGACATAATCTTCCGGCAATAGGTTTTTGGCCTGTTCAAAGTCGCTCTGGATTGAGGCCCAAACCTGGCCAACTGTTCCCAGATTCGGATCCTTAAGTGCCGAAGCGCTGTTGGTGTATGTGGTGTCAAGCACAAAACACTTTTTATCATTAGCTCCACTGGGATCAAAGGGAGGCGCAAACATTCTCGCCAGATACCAAAAGGCCATGCCTCTCATAAAGAGCAATTCACCTTTATACCTGGGTAATAAAGCGCGGTCAGAAGCCGTCATAGCAGGAAAAGGATCTTTGCCGTTTGCGGCAGCATCTGCCAGTAATTGCAAGGGAGCATTACAAGAGGTAACCATATCATACAAATAAGGAAAGCACCACATGATTTCATCATCCGAAACCGTATTGAACAACCGATTGTAATAAGCGATAGACAAATTAGCTCCTGTGATTCCAGGTAGGAGCTGAGAAATATCCGATTCTGCATAATCGATTAAGCCGAGGGTACCTACGGGACTACCCCAAGCTGACCCCATCATCAATACATATGGTTCACGAACTGCATTTTCAAATTCAGAAACTGATGTCCAGGGGGCTTGTACTGGCCGTTCTAACTGAAAGAATGCATTCTGATTGCAGGATCCTCCAATTATCAAGAGAAGGATCAAAAGTGATATATATTTTAAGTTTTTCATAGTTACTTACTTTGGATTAAAAGTTAACATTCATGCCCAACATAAAACTTTTGGATTGCGGCAGTGGATTAAAAAGTTGAAAGCCGCCGGCCTCCGGGTCGTAACCTTTAAATTTGGTGATAGTCAACAAGTTATTTCCGCTTACATAGATCCTAAGGTTTTGAAGGCTAACTTTGTTAATCATTCTGCCAGGGAAGGTATAACCCAACTGCAAATTCCGAAGTCTGAAATAGTCCCCCTTTTCCAGGTACATACTGGATGGTGTCGTATTATCGGATCCGTAAGGAACGGGAGAGGTGGTCGCATTACCCTGGTCATCATAAAGATACTCTACCTGGGATACCACCTGAGGCAATTTTGCGTGATCTCCAGGCTTTTGCCAGCTACTGGTCAAAAGTTCGGTTGATACCTGCAACACTCCCCTGTTTGGAGTTAACAAACTCTGACGTGTTGCATTATAAATATAATTTCCAAGTGCGAATGACCATACCATGTTCAGATCAAAATTTTTAAAGGCAACGTTTGTGTTAAAACCACCGACAATCTTTGGAAGCTGAGATTTCCCCTTCAAAATCATTTGATTCGCATCGACATTGTCCAATGTTCCTGGGATGATATTGCCTGTATGAGTGGTTGATCCATCTGCATTGGTCTTCACTTCATAGATCAAAGGGATCCCTTTTTGTACATCTACACCGGCTGATTCAGCCATATACCAAGTTTGGACACCATAGCCTGTTTTAGTGATTCTCCTGTTAACACCATCCTGGTCATAAATCAATATTCCAACTCCATTTGCGTCGGATTGACGATCCAAAGCAAGCACTTTATTGTTATTGGTTGCTAAATTACCGCCAACGGACCATTTAACAGCTTTGTTTATTACAACTGCCTGAACATTAAATTCAAAACCCTTGTTTTCCATTTTCCCAATATTTTCCCAACTAACAGTTCCACCTTCTATACCAGCAGAAAGAGGCAATGCTGTTGCCAAAAGAAGATTACTGATCCTTTGTTTGTAATAGGCAACTGATCCATTAATCCGGTTTTTAAATAATCCGAAATCGAATCCACAATCATAGGTGCTAGTTGTTTCCCATTTAATATCAGAATTTCCGATATTCTGTAACATGGTACTGGGAGTTCCCTGCAAGGAATTAGAACCACCGGGACGGATCGTATATTGGTCCTGGGTAATCCCGTTAGGAACATTTGTATTTCCGGTTTGCCCGTAACTTCCCCTTAATTTTAACAGACTAATGGCATCAACCTTAAAGAATTTTTCATCAGAGATAACCCATCCTAAGGAGCCGGAAGCAAATGTTGCCCAACGATTTTTTGGCGAAAATTGGGAGATCCCGTCACGACGGATGCTTGCTCCAATCAAATACTTGTCAGAGAGTTTATAATTGATTCTACCGAAATATCCTCTTAAATAGGATTCACCTCCAAGAAGTGAACTGCCTGTAACTAGACCAGGAGTTCCAACTTCATGATAAATGCCGTTGAGTTGAGTCCCTTCGAGTGACATGGTATGACTAATCGATCGAGTATTTTCGACTCCGGCAACTACATTAATGTCTTGGTTTTCTCCAATTTTATTATCGTAATTCAGATAAGTATTGTAATTTAAGACTGAAGTATTATATTTGGATTCATCGGCAATCGCTCCATTAACATCAATTGCAGCACTCCTCCATGAGAGGGCTTTATTTGCCATAAGATTCCCTCCGATTAAACCTTGCAGGCTCAAACCCTTTAAAGGCAATTTCCAGGTTGCATTCAGGCTCGATATAAGATTAAGCGACTCCAGGGTACTTTCTGAGTCCAAGGGAGAAATACCAGCAAGGGCATTGGCTGAACAAAGCGGATTCCAAAATCCATTCACTCCATTTGGATCATAAACGGGCATCCATGGCAATGAATTGGAGGTAATTTGTGCCCAACCACCAGCTCCGGATTTACCATCGCTTGATTTATCCCTGTTGTTATTGGTCAAGGAGGCATTTATTTTATATCCCAAAGTGAATGACTTAGTTATGTTGTAGTTTAAATTAACGTTCGCAGAAAATGTGGTTAAGTTATTAAACTTCAGATTACCGTTTTCTTCCCGATACCGGAGGGATAAATAGGAATTTCCTTTTTCTGTACCTGTTTTCAAGGCAACACTTGCATCGTAGAATGACCCTTTTCTACTTATCACATCTGCCCAGTTGGTATTGGTAGCAAGCCCCTGGTCCCGGGTCAGGGTTGCCACAACCCCATCAAGCTGATTCAGTGAACTTAGGGGAGTGTACTGACCGGAAATATTACTATTGGTTCGGGCAAGGTCCATAATTTGCATATACTGGCTGGAATTAGCCAACCCAATATTCTGTTTGGCCCATTGACTTACTCCGGATTTGATATCCACACTAACTCTGGTCTCCCCTTTTTTACCCGATTTGGTCGTAACAATGATTACACCATTTGATCCGCGGGAACCATAAATTGAGGTTGCTGCAGCATCTTTTAATACTTCAATATTTTCAATATCGGATGGATTAATCATTGAAAATACATTCTGAGCAGTTTCCCCATCGTAGCTTGGTCCAGTTGCACCATTAATTACAGGAATACCGTCAACAACCCATAGTGGAGATCTTGACAGAGATATTGAGCCAAGACCGCGGATTAAAACAGATACAGGAGCTCCGGGAACCCCCGATTCGGTGTTTATCTGAACGCCGGCTGCAATTCCCTGCAATGCAGAATCAAACGAAGGAGCACCGGTCCTCATAATATCATTAGCGTTTACTGAAGAAATAGATCCGATTACATCCTTTTTCTTTTGAGTCCCATAACCAATTGCAACTACCTCGTCTATTCCATATGACTCTGCAGACAATACAACATTTAAACTTGTTTGGTTTTCAATTTTTATGACCTGAGATTTCATCCCAACAAATGAAAATTTTAATGTTGAATTATCAGGCACATTCGACAAGGTGAAGTTCCCGTTATTGTCAGTTGAAACGCCTGTTGTAGTTCCCAGAATAACTACACTCACACCTGGTAATGTAAGTCCATTACTGTCTTTGACGGTCCCTGAAATTATTTTCTTATGGGGTTGAGGTGCTCCCTCCAAAACCCGTTCAACGGATAACCCTTTATTCTCTAATCGTTCTTGTGATTTCCCGATCGTAACCTGTCTGTCCCGTATAATATAAGTATTTGCAGTACCTGCAAATAGCTGATTGAGAATCTCGTCAATATTTTTATCTTCAACGAGGATGTCCACTTTCCGGTTTAAATCGATCTGTTGATCCTGGTAAAAGAAAATAAACTCACTTTGATCTTCAATAGACCTCAATACTTCCTTTACTGTCGCATTATTCAGACGCAGTGAGAGTTTTGCATTTTGAGCGTGACTGTTTGAACTAAATGCAAAAGCAGAACTAATTAGGATAAAGAATAAGGTTATACGCATTACTAAAAAACTTTTCAGGAGATATTGGGGAATTTCTCCATTTTTAAATTTTAATTTCATAATTTTGAATGTTTTTGGTTGAAATTGACTCTATAGTCGATTAATTCACATGAACCCGGGGTTTGTTTGGACGCACGCCCCGGTTTTTTTTTGACTTGATATTCACTTATTAGTTTGTTGTTTTATCATAGGCATTACTTTTTAATAATGAATGAACCATTCCTCTCCTGCACTTTAACCGCTGAGGCAAACGAAATATTTTCAAGAACATCTTCCAATCTATTTTTTAAATCCAGTTTTCCAGAAAAAGATATTTTCTCCATACCCTTTTCGGTTTCTATAGTTTTGTTATAATACCGTTCAAGCTTTTTGTAGATTTCAGTAATAGGCTCATTATCAAATAATAGATAACCACTTATCCAGGATTCAAAAAATTTGATATCGACCTTATCTTTTGTAATACTCCGATTTTTTTTATCGTAAGTGATCCGTTCTCCGGGGATTAAATCTATGGTTTTGGCAAATAGCTGATTCTTGCCGGCTGATACTCTCCCTTTTATTAATACTGTCTGACAGGTGTTATCCTCATCATAAGAGGAGACATTAAAACTTGTTCCGAGGACTTTAATCCTGACATCTCTGGTAATTACATAAAAGGGTTTCTCCGGATTTGGTTCGACGTCAAAAAAAGCTTCTCCTGAGAGATACACCTCGCGCGAATCAGCCTTAAATTCGGTAGGATAGGATAACTGACTTCCGGAATTCAACCATATATGAGTCCCGTCAGCAAGCATAATTTCAGATCGTTTCCCGTAAGGTATAATGACCTGATTGATGGCAGAGGAGGTCTTATCAGCTTTAAATTCAAGGGTATCATTATTGATAGTAAGATGACCAGAAGAACTTTGTTTAATGGAGGTTTTTTCGGTATCAAATTCACGAGTTGAGCCATTCGCGAGGATAATTCTTCCTTTCATCCCTGTCGATGTGCCAGCCTGTATAGGAAATCTGTTTTCCTTATTGACTGCCAGCCAAATTAAGCTGCCGATTGCCAGGAAAAGGGCCAACCCTGCAGCATATTTGATCCACCGAGATCGGTTCAATATTATTGTTTTTTCTTTATTTAGTATTTTGTGAAGAATCAAATTCACCTTATATTCAGGAACCTCAGGTTCAATTGGTTGGAATGATTTGATTATTAAAGCAGCTTCCCTTATCAGATTTCTTTTCCCTGGATGCTCATTAATAAAGGAATTCCAAAACAGATTCTGCTCTTCTTTAGGATATAATACCCACGTATAGAAATCTTTATCGAGAATAAATTCCTCGGTTGAATTGTATTTAAGGTATTTCTCCTTGTCTGCTATTGCCATAAATTATCAGTCGTTTATAACAGACAAAGGCATCAATTACTAAAACATCATCATTGATTTAACTTTATTTTCAAATTAAATGAATTTATGCAAAAGCAATATAAACAAAGATTTATTTTCTTTGAGAGAGTCCTTAAGAGTTTTTACTGCGCGGTAAATCAGATTCCGACTACCCTCAATACCTATTTCCATTATTTCCGCAATCTGCTCATATTCAAGATCCTGAGTGTATTTAAGATAAATTGCCTCTTTCTGACGGGGAGTCAGATCATTCAATGCGTTTCGTAAAAGATTAATTCTTTGATTGGAACCTTCTTCAAGTATTAATGATTGTTCAATCGAATAAGTAATCCCAAATGAATAATCTTTATCTTCAAAATCAAGACTATACCGTTTTTCTTTACGCAGTTCCCTTTTTAACCTCCTTTTAAATGATTTAATCAGATAAAATTGTATATGATCAGTATCTCCAAGATTTTTTCTGTTTCTGACCATATCCGAAAAAAGATCCTGGATGGCATCCTCTACAATGGAATGATTGGAAGTAAGTTTTAAACCATATCGATAAAGTTTTGGGGTGTTGATAGCGTAGATGAGTGAAAGTGCTTCATTATCACCTCTTTTAAATTTTCTCCATAATTCTATATCTTCTAATATTAAACCGTTCATCATTTATGAAAATTAATCTTTCCGGAATTTAAATTCATTAAAAATAGAAATAATGCCAATCAATAGATGAATCAATTATCACTAACCTGAAATAAGTAAAATATATAGTAATATCTTTTGGAAATCATGCGGATTAAAAAATATGCATAAATACAATATTAAATAACTTTTTTATGGTTTTGAGATTTGTCCCCTAAAATTAATAGAAATTTTCCACTATTCAATTAGGATTAAGTACTCATATTAATTCGTATATGAGCAAAAAAAGGGATAGACTTCCACAAAAGAAATTATTCTTAAAAACTATTAAACTATTTTTTGGAAAGAATTTTTCGTCTGCCTGGCAATAAATGCTTTTTTACGCGTTCTTTCGGGTTTCCTTCAATATTCGGTTTTTTCCTTTTAAATAAAAAAACCTGCTGAAAATCAGCAGGTTTTGGCTTCAAAGTACCCGGGGTGGGAATCGAACCCACACGATATTGCTATCACTGGATTTTGAGTCCAGCGCGTCTACCAATTCCGCCACCCGGGCTTATCGAACTTCTTCAGAAACGCGGCACAAAGATAATCCAATATTCTTTTTAGCGAAATATTTTTTTCAAATCTTTAAGGGTATTTTGGATTTCAGTTGTCAATGATTTATCTTGTAGACTTATTGGTTATACTTATGCACACCGGAGACGACAGGCAGATTTTTGAGGCAATCAAAATGGATGATAACACGGCATATGAAAAGGTTTTTCATGCCTATTATCGACCCATGACTGCTTATGCTTTTCGTTTTCTTGGTAATTTGCCCGATTCGGAAAGTGTTGTTCAGGATGTGTTCCTCCGGCTATGGCAGAAACGAAGGGAGATATCCATAACCTCTTCCTTGCAGTATTATCTTTTTAAATCGGTTAAAAATCAATGTGTTAATTTTTTAGAGCACGAACGGATCAAAACAAGATACCAGAACTTTGTAATTCAAAATGAAGAATCCCGGAGTGATTACAGCGAGTTCTTTCCTGAATTGGATTTAATGAAATGGATTGAATCCGCTATTGAGGCACTCCCTCCAAAACGTCAGGAAATTTTCAGAATGGCTCGGGAGGATGGTTTAAAATATCGCGAAATAGCTTTCAGGCTTGACCTTTCTGTTAAAACCGTCGAGACACAAATGACTCTTGCTCTTAAACAATTACGGGAAGTATTAAAAGTATTTAAGCATCTGGTACTTTTTTTCATGCAGGATATTCAGGGTAATTAATTGTTGGATTGTCTTAAATTATATGAATGGATCAAACCATTATTTGAGATCACCTTTAAAACTGAAAATTTACTTATGGCTATTCAATTTGGCCATTAAAAAACAAATGATTAACGAATGAATTCTAAAGACAACATAGTGTCGGATACAGAGAATCAGTGGATTGCCTATCTGAATGGAGAGCCCGATATTGCGGATTCCATTGATTTGGACGAGAAGCAGAAAGCCAGTTTAACCAGGATTTGGGAATTTGCAGGTACCAAATACAGTTATTCCGCTGCCGATCCTGAAAAGGCCTTGAATAAAGTCCGGATGACGATTGCGAAATCGAACAGAATTTTGAACATGAGCTTCTTTAGAAGAGATGTATTTAAATATGCAGCCATGCTTGTTTTGGCTATGGGTATTGGATTTGCTGTTTTTCAGTTAATCAGAAAGCCCAAAAATGTTGAGGATTTACCTGTCAGGCTTGTAATTGCTGAGACGGATGCACATCCTGTAAGCGTAATGAAAATCTCATTGTCTGATGGTTCTTTCGTACGATTGAATGCAAATACCAAAATTGAATACCCTGAGCACTTTACCGGGAAAATTCGTAAAGTAAAACTGTTAGGCGAGGCATTTTTTGAGGTGACCAAAGACTCAATGCACCCCTTCAGAATTGAAACTCCAAATGCCTCGGTGGAGGTGCTTGGTACTTCATTTAATGTTTCAGCTTATCCCAATGCTGACAAAGTAGAGGTAAATGTGGAAACAGGAAGGGTTAGGCTTTCAGAACATCCCAACGGAAGTACAGAGCTGAAATTCGTCGTTTTACCTGCCGGCGAACGAGGATGGCTTAAGGTTTCAAAAGGGGAAATTGGACATAAACAGGCGCTTGAACCAAATTATGCTGCCTGGATGACCAAAAACGTTAATTTTCAGCGGACACCCCTTATTGATGTATGTTCCGTTCTTGAAAATACTTACCACGTCAAATTCAGGCTGGAGAATCCTGAAATCGGTGAAATACTTTATACTGCCAATTTTGCCGACCTGAACCTAGATTATATTGTAAAGGTAATTGCACGGACCCATCATCTTCAGGTCAAAAAGAATGGGGATGAAATAATATTGACCAGGCGGGCAAAATAAAAAATATTTTCAGCGGTAATTGTTAATTTCGTACCAGTTGACTTAATTACAAATCAATGTGGCTTCCCAGGACGTCCCTTGTTCTTCTGTTATCGATTCTGTTGTGGGTTAAAATGTCTGCTCAGGAAAGTATGCCGTTACTTGAAGGGAGAATTAGCTGTAAGATCGATTCTGCCACAGTAGAGCAAATACTCGAAAAAGTGGTTAATGAAAACGATCTTTTTTTTTCATATAATCCTGATATCCTTCCCCATAGTAAGCTTTCTCTAAATTTGCTGAATGTCACGGTAAACGAGTTTCTCGCCAAAATACTTCCTGCAAAGGAGTATAGTATTGAGCGGTTGGATAATCAGTTAATTATCACGAGAAAGGAGGCCACACCTATCCGTTTGTCGGGAATAGTTGTTGAAGGAAAGGGTGACTCACCGGTACCCTACACTTCGATGGGGATTGAAGGAGAAAGTATCGGAACATTGACTAATATCGACGGCCGATATGATCTTGTATTGCCATGGAAGCTCCGAAACAAAAAGATATCCATCCATTGTCTTGGATTTAAGCCTCAGGAGCTTTCACCCGAAGAATTGAAGCTGAATCCTAAAATCAAATTGGAACCAATTACTATTCATCTGCGTGAAATTGAGGTGAAACCTGTTGATATCACTGAAGTTCTGCGAAATTTCAGAAAGTATATTGCAAAAAATTATGAGGGCTCAACCCAATTAATGGTTACTTTTTACCGCGAAACCATCAAGCGTGATGACCAGTACATTGGTGTTTGGGAAGCAATTATGGAAATCCTGAAGCAACCCTATAATTCCCAAATGGAGGATAGGGTGCGGTTTCTGAAAGGGAGGAAAAGTAATTTTCATAAAACTTTTACAGATGTAAGTCTGAAGATTCAGGGAGGTCCATGGTATATCACTTCGCTGGATATTGTTCATAATCTTGAATCCTTTCTGGATCCTAAATTTGAAAATCTGTATCGTTATCGCTTTGAACAACCGGAGATGTATAACGGACGTGTGACCTGGGTTATCGCGTTTTCCAGGAAGGAGGATATCGAATTTCCCTGTTATTACGGAAAGATTCTAATTGATGCGGAAACCTATGCTCTGGTTAGTGCTGATTTTGGACTGGATAAAAAAAGCCTTAGGTTGAATGGGGAGACATTTATAAAAAAAGAACCGTTTGGCTATTTGACCAGACCTGAAGGTGCTGAATATTCGGTAAATTACCGGATAATAGATGGCCGGTGGCAATTTTACACTGCACGAACTGATGTGATCTTTAAGGTTAAACACCGGAAAGGAAATTTAAGGACCGAATACCGCAGTGTTTCAGATATTTTGGTGACTCAGCAGTTCCCTTTCCCTTCACATGTCAGGTTTGGACCTGCAGGACTTTTCAGAGCCGATGATATCTTTTCGGATATTAAAGGAGAGTATGACCCCGAATTTTGGGGAAACTACAATGTGATCAAGCCTGATGACGATTTAAGCAAGGCGCTTCGCAAAATCGGGCCCACAGTAAAATGATCTGATTTGCAACTTTAATTTCAACAATAATTACTTGAATATGAAAACCAGTGGCACAAAATTATTTTTAATGGTTATTTTGAGCTTTTCTACAGTTTTGGTTTCAGGTCAGGAAAATGATTTCATTGCACGACTAAAAACTCAGCTGTTTCTCTATCGTACACAAAGTTCTTCCCAGGTGATTGCTGTTCAGACCGATAAAGTGCTTTATCGTCAGGGAGAAACGATGTGGATGAAAGGTTATTCCGTGGATGCCATTACCCATTCCTTATCCCTGAATAGTCTTGAGTTGTCTGTACAGCTCGCCGATTCAAGGGGGAGCAATATTTTGGACGGAAAGTTCATGCTTAAAAACGGGGTAACCAATTTTAATTTCACCATACCTGTAGATTTGCCCAGTGATGTTTATTACCTTATTGCCTATACTCCGGAGATGGAGAATGGGGATATCGGTAAAATCTTTAAAAAGGAAATTTATATCGGCAGGCCTGAGTATCTTGATATAGTGCCACATGTTGAGTTCTCAAAAGCTTTTTTCCCCTCTGAAAGCAAAGAAACTGCAATCCTCCGAATCATGAATTTTGAGGGGAAACCAGTTTCCGGGAAAAAGTTCGAATATCAGATTTTTAGCCATGAACGGGAGCTTCTTTCCGGAAAGGGGAAGACCGGCTCAAATGGGACCGGAGATATTGTCTTTTTTACCCCGCCTAAACATAACGAATATCCACTGCTTGCTTCCATCACAGTATCCTCCGGAAAGGACAGGTTGAATTTGATCAGCAGGATCCCAACTGCTTTTGATAAAGTCAATGTCACTTTTTACCCCGAAGGAGGATACCGGGTTCCGGGGTTGGTGCAATCAATCGTTTATGAGGTTAAAGATCAACTTGGTAATCCGGTAGATCTGAATTCTGAAATTATAGATGAGCACGGAAATTTGATCACATCGACGACGACAATCCAGCCAGGCCTTGGCGTTTTTAAGGTTCAGAACGGGATTAACGGGAAATTAATCCTGAGGGTTTTAAATGACCAGGGAAAAAATCAGGAGTTCCTGTTGCCTGCTCCGAAACCCGGAAGTATGAGCCTTAGCCTGAAAAAGAACGACGGACAAACATTATCACTTCTCCTTGGCAGAACCCCAAAATCAGAATCGGGAAAGTTTAAAATAGTTGCAGTCAATAATGGAGAGTTGGTTTGGGCAAGTGATTTTGAAATGGAGGATTCAGGAATAATAAATGTCCCGTTGAAAAATCTTCACTCGGCGATTACTTCCTTTGCAGTGTTCAGTCAAGACGGGATGTTGGCCGCTCATCGACTGGTCAATACGAGTCAAAGGCAGTTTCTGAATGTCACATTCTCATCTGATAAAGCGAAATATAAAACGGATGAGGATGGGGAGATCAGGGTAAAAATCACCGATTCTGAAGGAACACCTGTCAGGGCCGAATTGGCCGTCAGCCTCGCCGATAAATATTCATTCCCATCCTCATTGACTGCAATCGAATCGCTTCGGTTCGGACTGAATAAAGCCATTCAATCGGGTGAGCAAATTGAGAAAATAAACGGCACTACGTTGGATTATCTTTTAGTTTGCAACAGCGTCAACGGTTTTGATTGGTCCCGGATCCTCGCGATTGATCCCACCAAGGGGATATCCGGGAAATCGGGTACAATCAGAATTTCGGGAACAGTCGTCGATGATCAAAACTTGCCCGTCCCCCATGCTTTGGTCAGTCTGACAAGTCATTCTCTCCAGCAATTTAATGCAGGTAGCGATCAAAATGGAATATTTGTAATCCATTTACCCATATCTGTTGACAAAAAAAATCTTTCTCCTTCAGCAACTGACAGCACCGGAAAGTGGAATTACCGGGTTAAATTAAACAAGAGCTTCAAAGATGAGCTGGTCAATAATCTGAATAATTTGAGAGTGACTAATTGGCAAATTCTTGATCAAATTTCTCAAGCAAATTATTTCAGGGAAAATCCTGATTTTTATAAGCTCAGACCTTCTGGTAAAGTTAGAGGGAATGAGAAGAAAGCGTCTGAAGCTTACTGGAAACGATATTTAAATGGATCAACCAATTTGCTGGAAATTCTGAAATCGATCCGACCCTTCGAAATGAGCGGAAATAAAATTGTTTTCCGGGGTATGAACTCATTTCTTGAACAGAATGGAGCATTAATCGTTGTCGATGGCCAACAAATGGGGACTGACGCCACCCAGCTTTCAATGCTCAATCCGATGGATATTGATGACATTCGGATACTGCTCGATCCTGCCGAGATGGGGATTTATACCGGATTAAATTCGGTGGGAGTCATAGAGATCAAAACGAAGAATAGTAACAGTCCCGATAATAAATCACAGGAATCTGCCGAAGCATCGAACGATAATTCTTCAAAGCTTTTTTCACCGGAACCAATCGGGGAGAGTAAATATAATTTAAAAACTACTTTGCTGTGGCTCCCAGTGCTTTCTACCGATGCAAAAGGAGAGGCAGCCATCCATTTTCACACAGGGAGTATTCATTCAACATTTATATTGGATTTGGCCGGGTTCAGTGATAACAGACAATGGATTAGCAGGCAGATGGAAATCAGGGTGGAATGAATTCAAAAATTCAGAATCGAAATAGGAACCGGCTTCCCGTTATTCATCTGACGCCTGATTTTGGAATATTATAAAATCTGATAAGTAAGGAAAAGCCATTTCCCTTTCCGGATTTAATTGATCCATTATTTGAGATCAACTTTTCTGAACCGAAGTGGGAGCAGGTTGTCAAGACCGTCGAGAACAATTATTCCTTCTGACCCATCAAGGATGACATGCATTGACTGTTCTGCAATATCTTCATATTCAGACATTACCTGCAAGCAGGCGCCACAGGGCCTGGCGAGGCCCGTCTGTGAAGAATGATGAGTACTTACTGCAATTGCAATGATAGGGACAGTGGGGTATTGTGATGCTGCATAAAAAAGTGCTATTCTTTCGGCACAAAGTCCTGACGGATAGGCGGCATTTTCCTGATTATTCCCTGTGATGATAATCCCATTCTGAAGCAAAACAGCAGCACCTACGTGAAAACCGGAGTAAGGCGCATATCCCATTTGTACAGCCTCTCTCGCTTTCAGAATTAAATGAAGGTCTATTTCTGGCAAATTCGCTATCGATTCGTATTCCCGGTATCTTATTTGAAGGGTTATATCTCTCATCGGTTTGGAATTTGAATTTTAACGTCGGTTCGGAATCTTGTAATTTAGTGTCGATTGTGATTATTCTCATTCCCGGTATTGATCTCCAAAACACCGTTATTTGATTGTGAAAAATCAAGGATTCATTTCAGGTTGATTTTTTTAATTTTGATGCCAAATTAATTAATCTAATTGATCTCCCATTATGGTTAGTAATCGTTTTAAGTTATTTTTTCTAATCGGCGTTTCTCTTCTGCTGACCGGTCGTACTTTGGGGAAGTCCGGGCAAAAGAGCACGCGACAGGAATATATCGATATGTACGCAAAAGTAGCGATACAAGAGATGATTCAATACCATATTCCCGCCAGCATTACCATGGCGCAGGCTTGCCTGGAATCAAGCGACGGTAACTCTCCCCTGGCAACTGAAGGGAATAATCACTTTGGAATAAAATGTAAAAATACATGGACCGGACCCATTATCCGGAAGGATGATGATGCGCTAAATGAGTGTTTTAGAAAATACAATAATGCAATCGAATCTTACCGTGATCATTCTGAATTTTTGACGGGAAGTATGCGCTATCAATTTCTATTCGACTATAATATAAAGGATTACAAGAAATGGGCCTATGGTTTGAAAAAGGCCGGCTATGCTACTAATCCCCAGTATCCTGAAAGATTACTGAAGATTATTGAGGATTTTCAACTTTACAAATTGGACGACTATTACGATAATCCCAATGGATATATCGGGCATCAGAGTCAGGAGGGTAGTTTAAAAACGATAACTAATCGCTGGGGAAATCGCGGGAGATCCGGCTCATCGCTAAATCCTTATGTTCTCCGGAGAGTAGAGAAAAGGAATGGTGCAAATGCGTTTTTTGCCAAACAGGGGGATACGTATGAACAGATTGCTGCTGAATTTTCAATGAAAGTTTCGACCATTTACAGGTACAACGATGTTGAGCCAGGAGAGAGACTTGAGGCAGGTTCAATTGTTTATCTTCAACGAAAACGGGGAAGGGCACCACGAGGTAACGATTTATACACTTTTAAGAAAGGCGAAACATTCTGGTCTGTAGCCCAGTGGTATGGAATCCGGTTAAACGCACTTTACCGAAAAAACAGAATAAAAAAGGGAGAAGTACCAGTAGTTGGACAACAAATTTCACTGAGATTAAGAGCAAGCAGGGAGTAAAACATCCTAATCTCCGGATTATAATACTGGCAATTTGAAATTTAATACTTTATTGAAAACTTTAATGTTGTCATTTCTGGTAATGGTTGCTATCTGGGAAGTTAAACCCAACCACTAAATTTCTTTTGAAAAAATAAAGGGTTCAGCTTCTGACTGAACCCTGATGCTATTTTGAGTGGATTGAATTATTTACCCAATCCCAATTGGGTCATATAGGTCTGGTTATCCCAGAATAACGATTCTTCAAACATTATTCCGTTCTTCCAATGTCCGATGGTACACATCGGCAGCCTGAATGATTTTCCTGTGGGTGGTATAAACTGGCCATTCCCGATAGGCATAGGTTTGGTGAATGTCCCTTCCATTATTCCCGTTACACATGTCCATTCACCGGTGTTATTCCCAAATCGGATCGGATGTTGTTTGATCCTGGTATCAGGTGCATAAACAAACATGGCACTCAGATCTGCTATGTGTTTCTCAATACCTGTTGTGAAATGACCGTCAGGCCAGTTTACCTTGATATCTTTTGAATGACTTTCATGTAAACGGACCCATTCCTGATTGGTGAAAACGGTAAAATCAAGAGTATCAAACGTAATCAGGTTCTTTTTCAATGTCGCTTCCCCAGCAGCATATTTTTTTAAGACGATAGTCATTGAGTCGATCTTTGCCTGCAACGCCTTGGAATGGCTCGGCTGGGCTGAAACGTTAGTCATTGGTACTGTAGCCGAAAGTGCAAGAACCAATGCAATCGTGTTTAAATTGAGTGTGTTCCTTTTCATTTTTTAAAATTTTAAATGATTTGTAATGTTTTGATACTGCAAATTTGCATTAGGTTGAAGGGTTGACGGTAACAGATTTAAGAAATGTTGTGGTACATTTTGGAATGAACCATCATGGTTCCAAAAACGTTTCTTAATAGTGCTATATTTCTTCCATTAATTATCACCAAAACCCGGTTGA
>Ga0364867_10047_pt1:32500-76783 | contig 76783 bp, 53 predicted proteins | sample ExccelAu500001D4_3_FD_206915 | JGI IMG/M metagenome (GOLD analysis project Ga0364867, IMG submission 206915) | Enriched cells from Trout Bog Lake Hypolimnion, Wisconsin, USA - BchlTB.Aug13.5000.01.D4 | ecosystem: Environmental > Aquatic > Freshwater > Lake > Hypolimnion/Profundal zone... | reverse complement strand
AGCTAAATCATAAAACAGATACCATATTTACGCCAACATCCAATCCTGATATCAACCTTCAAGTTACACAATTTTTGAAAGTGAGGGTTAATAATCTGCAGGTGAAGATTGAAACGGACAGTACCATCAGTGAAAATGAAAAGTATACCTGGCTGAGGGGGGTGGATCAGCTGCTTACAGATTTTATAACGGCTTATAAGTCAGGAAAAATTAAAGGTATCTTTTTGGCAAACCTGATCAGTGCTTTTGAAGAATCCTTGTATAGGTATCAGAAAGGCGAATCACTGGTACCCATCATTGAGAACAATGAAATTGCAGTGGGTGCCTTGATTGTTCAAAATTTTGCCTTACAGACTGCTGGTTCGATAACTGACAGCAGGAATGAACTGGTGCTTAAAATTTGCAGGGAAAGCGGCGAAAATGTACTGAGTGTTTTATCCAGGTATCCGGATGTGCCTTTTACCGATAGTATTGTGATGGATGTGGCACACCACTATCCGGAAGACCTGTACAATTATGCCACAGCGTCTATTAGTCTGGGCAGAAAAATAAGGGCTAATAAAGACCCCCTGGTTAGCCTGATCAGCCATTTGGCCAATGCTGAAAATGGCAGGTCTTATTTTCCATTTCTGGATGAACTGTATCATGGAACCATTACTATTGATTCTATACATACAGTATTAAATAATGATGAAGCATTTTATAAGCTATTGGTGGCTACTGAAATTAATTATGCCGGAAGGGCGGCCAAAAAAGATACGCCGTTGGTGATGCATGCTTTGACTGAAAAATTAAGGTCCAAAGCAATTGACATTTATATCCGGGAAATTAATGCCTTACATGAAGAAAAAAGTGATGCAGTACGGTTTAAAATTACAGATAACCTTACGGCACCGGAACTCTATTATTTATGTGTGCTGGGGGAAGAAGAAATTTATACCAGCAGTTACCTGGGAGTATATAACCGGATCTTTCAGCGAATGCAGGTACCCCGTTCTGACAGTTTATTATTTACTGTAAATAATGATTTTTACCGAAAGTTTATTAAAATGGCAGCGGCCTATAATACGCTGGATGATTTTGTAAAAAGAATGGATTATAATGAAGCGGAAAAAATGATACGCGACTTTGTAAATAATCTGGACAGGAAACAATCTCTGGAAGATGCAGTGGATGTGGCCGATTCCTATGCCAGTATTAATAATCCTGACCTTAAAAAAATTATCCTCTGGCAATTACAATCAAATATTACGCAGGCTAAGAAAATAAAAAATAAAAGGGGACTGACCATCTATCGATTACTGAATAATATCTTCCAATCCATAGAAAATACGGATAATGCAGCCATCTATACCCAACTGGGCATTCCCCCCGTCTATAATATGCCCAATACAATGCTTAAAGATACTGCAGGTGCAATCCAGGTTTTGCAGTTTTTTTATGGGGATAAAGACGGTAATAATGTATTCAATTCCTTTTTAAACAGTTTCAGTAACAATAACTGGAAAATTACGAGGAAAGCAGAATGGGCAGAAGTGAAATCTGTAAAAGGGGCTCCGATTACCATCTATTCAAACAGGCCTCTGGACGAAACTAAAGACCTGGATGCAAAGGCACAGGAGGATTTGCTTGGATACCTCGATTCCCTGAATATACAGCCCACTGTTACCATCCATCGGGGGCATAGTTATTGGGTAAAATCTACCATTAAACAATTGCCTCCATCCTCCAAAGTTATCTTACTGGGAAGCTGTGGTGGCTACAATAGCCTGAATGAAGTATTGAAAACCTGTAATGATGCACATATCATTGCATCCAAACAGGTTGGCACCGGAGTGGTGAATATTACTTTAATAGAAACCATGATGGAAACCCTTCGACAGGGGAAAGACCTGAACTGGCCACTGATCTGGAAAAATTTAAGCAGCCGTTTTACCCCGGATATGAAAGAAAAATTTGATGATTATGTACCACCGCATAAAAATCTGGGTGCCATTTTAATTATGGCCTACAAAAAAGAAGTGTTGAGCGAGGAGTTATAATTCAAATTATTCAATCCTTCAAAAAAGGATTATTGGCAATTTCAGCTCCCATAGTGGTAGCCATTCCATGCCCTGCATAAATTACAGTTGATTCCGGCAGCACCAGTAATTTTTCCCGGATACTTTTAATTAAGGTTGGATGGTCACCCCCGGGAAGGTCTGTACGGCCAACACTGTTTTTAAAAAGCACATCCCCACCTATTACAAAGCCCTGGGCCTGGTTATAAAAACTAACACTGCCCGGAGAATGGCCGGGGGTAGCCAGCACTTTAAATTCATCCTGGTCCAGTTTCACAGTATCCCCATCATGTAAATAATGCAGGGGGCCTTCGTAATTTTCGAATGGGAGCCCCCATTTAAACCCGGATTCAGGTGCAAATTGCAACACTTTTTCCTCGTTTGGATGAATGAATAATTCCAGTCCATAAGTCTGATAAACCCACTTATTACCAAAAACATGATCCAGGTGACAATGTGTATTTAATAATTTAACAGGCTCCAGTGCCTTTAAACTGATAAAATTTTTTAACTTTTCCTGCTCAGCGGAAAAGTAACAACCGGGATCAATGATAAAAGCATGCCCCTTTTCGTTGTAAAGCAGGTAAGTGTTTTCCTGAACGGGGCTGAATGTAAAAACCTGGACATGGACCATACCTTTATTTTTAAAATGGTTGACAGTAATTACTTAATTTTAACAGGCATTGAATCATTTGTTATGATTTCAATGATACCTTCATTTTCTATTTATGATCATCATAAAACAGGAACAATTCTAAATAAAATTATGATAGGATATGCAAAAGAATAGAATTTATCATTACATACTTTACAGTTTTTTATTATTGCCTTTTTTTGCCAATGCGCAGGTGAATGCGGTGGAATTTGGTAAAAACAGGATTCAGTTTAAAAAATTTAACTGGAAATTTTACCAGTCGCCCAATTTCAACACCTATTTTACCCAGGGAGGAAGTGAGCTGGGGAAATACGTGGCACAGGTTGCTGAAACTGAATTGCCTGCTTTACAAACCTTTATTGAGTATTCAGTGCAGCGCCGGGTAAATATTGTGGTGTATAACAGTTATGACGAATACAAGCAAAGTAATATTGGATTAGGAATTGACTGGCAGAATGCAGGCGGCTTAACCAAACTGGTGAATAATAAACTGGTACTGTATTTTGACGGAAACCATGAACATTTAAAACTGCAGATCAGACAGGGTATTGCTAAAGTATTAACCGATAATATGCTGTTTGGTGATGATATTGGTGAATTTGTAAGCAATTCTACTTTGCTGGACCTTCCGCAATGGCTGACTGACGGCTATATTTATTATGCCGCTCAGAACTGGAGTACCGAAAAAGATGATGAATTGAAAAGTGCAATGCTGAGTGGTGATTATAATTCTTTTTACCAGTTTGCTTATGCCAAACCTGCCCTGGCCGGACAGGCTTTCTGGTATTATATTGCTGAAAAATATAAAAAAGAAAATGTAACCTACCTGCTTTACCTGGCCCGTATTTATAAAAGCCTGAATAAAGCTTCTTTAAAGGTGACCAAGATGAAATTTAAAGAGGTGCTGAACAGTTTTATGCAATTTGAGCAGGACAAATATTATAAAGATATCCGCGGCCGCAGGAATGCACCCAAGGGCAATATGAGTGTAACAGAGGATGTAAGTAAAAATGAATATTACCGTTTTCAGGCTAATCCTAACCCAAGGAATAATAATTATGCCGTGGTGGAATTCAGTAAAGGAGTATACCGGGTTAAATACATTGAGAATTTTTATGACACTAAAATTTTACTGGATAAAGGAGTAAGAACTAATCTCGGAGATATTAATCCCAATTATCCGATACTGGCCTGGGATGTAAAAGGCACGCGCTTACTGGTGATTTACTGGGAGGCTGGAAAAACAAAAATGTTTGTCTATGATGTGATTGGAAAATTCAAAAGATTTGTACAAACCATTACCGGATTTGACCAGATTCTGGATGCAAGCTTTATGCTTGACGCCAATACACTGGTATTCAGTGCAGTTAAAAACGGGCATTCTGATATTTATACTTATAAAATTGAGGAAGGTAAATCTGAACAGATTACCAATGATGTGTATGATGACCTGAACCCGACATTTGTATCTTTCCCCAACCGTACAGGTATCATATTTGCTTCCAACAGGCCATCTGCCAACGCACCTGCTGGTGATACCGTATTGCCAGGCAAATATCATTTTAATATATACCTGGTAGATATATTAAATAAAAACAAAACCAAACAGATTACCAAGCTCACGGATATGAAGTATGGCAATGCCGGCAGCCCGATGCAATATAATAATAACCATTTTACGTTTGTAAGTGATGAAAACGGGATTGCTAACCGTTGGGCGGGATTTTTTGCCACCCAGCGTACCGGAGTGGATACGCTCTATTATATTGGAGATGAAGTATTGCATAATCCTCCCTATAAGGAACTGGATTCTACTTTAACAGCCTGGCAGAAACAGGAAGCCGACAGTATCAGTTATTTTCAGGTTTATAAAGATTCTACTTATACCTTCCCGATTACCAATTACCAGAGTTCTTTACTGGAAACAAGGATTGCGGGCAATAACGGACAGGTTAGTGAAACACGCCGGGAAGGGGATTATAAATTTCTCTATAAACTGAAAGTAAATGAAGATGCCCTGGCTAAAAGAAATGTAAATGCAAAACCTACTGAATATATGCAGCAGGTAATGAACATTAAAAAAGCCGCAGCCGGAAAACCAACGGTGTATAAAAACAAACCTAAGCCGGCAGCTGATACTACCAGTTTTGCAGTTACCCAGCAGAAAAGCAAAAAACTGTTTCAGAACGAATTTGCAGATGAAAAACCAGATACCAGCCATCAATTCAGCAAAATTACTGATTCGGCCAAAGCTGCAGTAATCAGAGAAACAGTGCTCAGTAAATCTAAAATGTATAATTACCGGTTAAAATTCAGTGCTGATTATATTTTAAGCGGTATTACCAATAATATCCTGGTAAATACATACCAACCCTATGCAGGTGGTGGTGGACCTATACAATTGAATAACGGCCAGGACCTGAACTGGAATTTCAGGGTAGGCGTTAGTGATTTATTTGAAGATATAAAATTTGTGGGTGGGTATAGTTTTGGAACCAACCTGACTGATAAAGATATTTTCTTTTCTTTTTTCAATTACAGGAAAAGGCTGGACTGGGGGCTGACTTATTTCCGTTCCAATAATTCCAGCTATTCCGGTGAAGTAACCGTTAATGGTTCAACTTATGTTTATCCGGGAGAATTATTTACCAATTTATACCAGGCGCATTTCTCTTATCCTTTTGATGAAGTGAGAAGCATCAGGGCTATTGTGGGAGTGCGGACCGACCGGTTTGCTTTAAAATCAGAAGATCCTGTATCACTGACTATTGCAGACAGTATTGCCCAATATATGGTGGGCAGGTTTGAATATGTGTATGATAATACCATCAATCCTACCCAGAATATCTGGAATGGTACCCGATGGAAGATTTATATGGATATGATTTCTCCCATTAACAATTCATCCAATCTAACCTATAACCTGGGATTTGATTACCGGCATTATGTTAAAATTTACCGCAATTTTATCTGGGCTGGAAGGGCTGCAGGAGATTTCAGCTGGGGTAAACAGAAAGTAATCTATTACCTGGGTGGCGTGGACGGATGGGTAGGTCCTAAATTTAATAATAACAATACCCCTGCTCCTGATCAGACTTATGCTTTTCAAAGCCTGGCTGTAAATATGCGGGGTTATAACCAGAATATTGCCAATGGTAATAATGATGTGGTACTGAACAGTGAATTCCGTTTACCGGTATTTGCTACCCTGTTTAATAAACCGATCAACAATGCTTTTGTGCGAAATTTTGAAGTAACACAGTTCTTTGACCTGGGTACTGCCTGGAATGGAAAATATAATGGTATTACCAGGCCTACCGCCTATTACGGTTCTCCCGGTACCGGTAATCCTGTGCTCGTAAAAATGGATGCTGGTGGTATTGGACCCTTTGCAGCAGGATATGGTTTTGGCGTTAGGAGTACTTTGCTGGGGTACTTTATGAAAGTGGATGCAGGATGGCCAATGATAGGATTCTTTAAAGGAAGCCCTGTTTGGTATTTTGCCCTTGGACTGGATTTTTAAATTAAATGATTCTATAAATAAAAAAATACCCGCAGTTGCGGGTATTTTTTTATGCTTTGATCAATCCATTACAGATATTTTTTACGATGGCGGGGCCTTCATATATAAAGCCGGTCCACACCTGCACCAGGGAAGCACCTGCTTCTAATTTTGCTATGGCATCAGCTGCCTTGAATATACCACCACTGGCCATAATGGGTATCTTACCTCCGGTTTGTTCTGATAAATATTTAACGATAGCAGTACTTTTTGCTGTAACCGGTTTACCGCTTAAACCGCCTGCACCGATCGATTCACATTTCAGTTTTGATACCGGACTCAGCGGTTCACGGGCAATGGTAGTATTAGTGGCCACCAGCCCATCCAGCTTTACTTCAAAAGATAAGTCTGCAATATCCTTTAACTGGTGCTCCGTTAAATCAGGCGCAATTTTTAGTAGTAAGGGCTTTCTTACTGTTTTGGAATAGTTGATTTCCTGCAGTTGGCTGAGTATTTTTTTCAGGCTGTCCTTTTCCTGTAATTCCCTTAAACCCGGCGTATTGGGAGAGCTTACATTCACCACAAAATAATCCACTACATCAAATAATTCCTCAAAGCAAATCTCATAATCTTTCCAGGCTTCAGCATTGGGGGTAACTTTATTCTTACCAATATTGCCACCAATAATCATCCGCTTATCCAGTGAAGTACTCCGGAAATGGTTCCATTTTACCAGTCTGCTTTTAACCGCCTCCACCCCTTCATTATTAAAACCCATGCGGTTAATCAGTGCCTTATCCTCCGGCAGGCGAAATAAACGGGGTTGTTCATTTCCCGGTTGCCCTTTGGGTGTAACGGTACCAATTTCCACAAAACCAAAGCCAAGGGCTTCCAGCTCATTCAGGTAAGCTGCATTTTTATCAAAGCCGGCACCCAGTCCCACGGGATTTTTAAAATGAAGTCCCAGTATATTTCTTTCCAGTGAGGGATGTTGCACGATAAACTGCTGCTGAATGAGATTTTTAACGAGGCCGGTACTGCATGCAGCATGCAGCATATTCATAGAAAAATGATGTACTGCTTCGGGCTCAAAATGAAACAAAGTGTTTCGGATAAAAGGGTAAATCATACCCCAAAGATAAGTATTCAGAATATTTTTACAGGCTTTGACCACCCCGAATACCAGTGTTGAAACAAGGATTGAAAAATTGAACTTAAAATATTGGTTGCATAAACAACTTTCTACTATATTTGGTTTCTCAAAACATTTATCCCATGCAGGAAGCCTATATTGTTGCCGGATTCAGGACAGCAGTTACCAAAAGTAAAAAAGGTGGTTTCAGGTTCTACAGGCCTGATGACCTGGCCGTAGAAGTCATAAAAGGCCTGATAGCAAGTTTACCCCAACTGGAAACCCACAGAATTGATGATGTTATTGTTGGTAATGCAGTACCGGAAGCAGAACAGGGATTGCAATTTGGCAGACTGATTGCTGCAAAAGCATTGGGAATTGAGGTACCCGGAATTACCATTAACCGGTATTGTGCCAGCGGATTGGAAAGTATTGCCATGGCTACAGCTAAAATAAGAACTGGAATGGCAGAATGTATTGTTGCCGGAGGTACCGAAAGTATGAGCCTGGTGCCTACTGCCGGCTGGAAAACAGTACCCTCTTATGCGATTGCCAAAGACGAACCGGATTATTACCTGAGTATGGGATTAACAGCAGAAGCAGTTGCTAATGAATTTAAGGTAAGCAGGGAGGACCAGGATATTTTTGCTTATGAATCGCACATGAAAACCAAAGTTGCCATTGAAAACGGATATTTTAAACCAGGAATATTACCCATCAATGTAGAAGAGACTTACCTGAATGAAAAAGGGAAAAAAGCATTGCGTAATTATATTGTGGACACAGATGAAGGATTAAGGGCCGACACTACTGTAGAGGGCTTGTCTAAACTTAAACCGGCATTTACGGTAAATGGGACGGTTACTGCAGGCAATTCTTCACAAACCAGTGATGGTGCTGCATTTGTTGTGGTAATGAGCGAAAGAATGGTAAAGGAACTGGGATTGGCTCCGATTGGCAGATTGGTAAACAGTGCCGTAGCGGGAGTCCATCCACGTATTATGGGAATAGGGCCTGTAGCAGCCATACCTAAAGTATTAAAGCAGGCCGGAATGAAACTGGAAGATATTGACCTGATTGAATTGAATGAAGCCTTCGCATCACAGTCGCTCGCAGTAATCAGGGAACTGAATTTAGACCCTGCAAGGGTAAATATTAATGGTGGTGCCATTGCACTAGGCCATCCCCTGGGTTGTACCGGTTGTAAATTAACGGTACAGGTGTTGCAGGATATGAAGAGGCTGCATAAAAAATATGGGATGGTATCCGCTTGTGTAGGTGGCGGACAAGGTATTGCCGGTATTATTGAAAATCTTTAAAAAAGTCTTTGCTTTAAAACTCCGAATAACAAAGGCCCTGCCAATTGGCGGGGCTTTTAATTGTAACCCATGAGGAAAATCATTGGTGATGTGGAATTAGAAAGTTACTTTTAAGTAGTTAAATAAATTATATGAAAACCATTTTAATACCCACCGATTTTTCAGAAACAGCTTCCAATGCAGCAAGGTATGCGGTAGACCTGGCTGATCAGTTAAATGTTGAAAAATTGATCTTATATAATGTGTACCAGGCTGGAGTAAATGTAGTGGCAGATCCGATGATACCAGCTCTTGGAGCATTAGATCTGGATAATATAAAGCATGCCAGTGAAGACGGACTTGAAAATTTTAAAAACGAGATACTGGAATATGCTTACAAAAAAATAGAAATTGAAACCATCAGTGAATTTGCATTACTTTCAGAAGGGATTGAAGACCTGCTGAAAAGATATGAGATTGATTTAATAGTAATGGGAATTACTGGTGGTGGTGCAATTCAGGAAAATTTCTTTGGCAGCAATACTATTAATGTGGCCCGGCATACCACTATTCCTGTAGTGATTATACCAGCAGATGCAATCTTTAAAAAGATTGATAATATACTTTTTGCCTGCGATTTTAGTAAAGTAGTGGAATCCACTCCTGTAAATTCCATCAAAAAAATACTGGATAGTACCGGTGCAAAATTGCACGTATTTCATATTGATGATTACAATAAAGAGAATGCCCCGGATATTAAATTTGAAAGTTTAATGCTGGATACGCTTTTGGAAGGTTATGATAAAGAATATCATTTTGCAGACAACCCCTCCTTTACAGAAGCAATAAATACTTTTTCTGAAGAAAAAGAAATTGACCTGATTATTACCATTCCGAAAAAACATGGATTTTTTGACAGTCTGTTTAAACGCAGCCATACAAAAATGCTGGCTTTTCACAGTCATGTTCCCTTAATGGTGATTCACGAATAAATTAAAAAAGCCTCACTGTAATTACAATTAGGCTTTTTTAATCAGCTTAAATATTTACCTACTATCGGTACCCTTCTGCCTACCCCAAATGCCTTAGGGGAAACCCTGATAATGGGGCAAAACTGATTGCGTTTATATTCATTTGAATTGACCATTTTCAGTATCCTGTCTACCAGTGGCGCCTCAAAGCCCAATGCCTTAATTTCATCGGGCCCCAGTCTTTTTTCAATATACTGAAACAAAATTTTATCCAGTACTGCATAATCCGGTAAACTGTCACTGTCTTTCTGATCGGGCCTTAATTCTGCACTGGGTGCTTTTTCTATTATAGAAAGAGGAATTAACGATATTCCGGAATGGCTATGCAACTGATTGATATAATTAGCCAGCGCATATACCTGTATTTTATACAAATCACCCAGCACACCTAATCCTCCGGCCATATCACCATATAAAGTGCCATACCCTGTAGAAAGCTCACTTTTATTACTGGTATTCAAAAGAATGTACCCAAACTTATTGGCAATACTCATCAGAATATTACCACGAATACGGCTTTGCATATTTTCTTCAGCAAGGCTGAAAGGCAGTTTATTAAAAACCGGGGCCAGGGTATCCAGTAAAGATTGGTAAACAGCATCAATACGGATCAGATCATACGGATTACCGAGATTTTTACTCAGTGCAACCGCATCATCCACAGAATGACCGGTTGAATAGGGAGATGGCATTAATACTGCCCGAACATTCTCTTTTCCCAGTGCAACCACCGCCAATGCCAGGGTAACAGCACTATCTATTCCGCCACTGGAACCGATTATGGCTTTGCTAAATCCCATTTTAGTAAAATAGTCCCTAATTCCAAGAATCAAAGCCTGATATATCTGATCTGTATGTAAATGTTCGTCCAGCGAAAGCAGTGTTGTTGCTGTAGCGGGTGCTGATGCACTGGTTTCCAGTACAGGGCTGTCAATACTGCCATCTTCATGTAAAATAACACCCTCCGTTGCTTCTTCAAAGAGAGGGAAGGATTTACAGAGATTTCCCTGTTTATCAAATATATAGGAAGCACCGTCAAATACAATTTCTGTCTGGCTGCCCACTGCATTGCAATAAAACATGGGTAACTTGTATTTCAGCACATTGGCTTTAATCACTGCCTTACGGTCCTCATCATGTGCATAATCAAATGGGGAAGCACTCAGGTTAATCATCAGATCCGGCTGCTGCTCCATTAACCGGTCCATCGGACAAATCCGGTATAAGGGATTGTCGTTGATATTCCAGATATCCTCACAAATGGTAATAGCCAGTTTCTTCCCTTTAAATTCCACCAGTTTCCATTCATATGCCGGTTCAAAATAACGGTACTCATCAAATACATCATAAGTGGGCAACAGTGTCTTGTGAATTTCTGCTTTTATTTCCTGCCCGTATAAAAAGAAAGCTGCATTAAATAAATCTTTCCCCTCGCGGGAAGGGTTTCTTGCCGGGGAACCCACAATAACAGCGATGGTATCTGCATGTTGTTTAATCTCATCAATACTATTGTAGCATTTATTGATAAAGTCATTAAACTCCACAAAATCCCTTGCCGGATACCCACAAACACTCATTTCACTGAAAACGATCAGTTCTCCTCCCTGTGATTTGGCATATTCTATTGCTGCAATGATTTTACGGGTATTACTTTCAAAATTTCCGATATGATAATTCTGCTGGGATAAAAATATCTTCATGCCACAAATTTCACGAATTGGTTTCAAATTCACAATTCTAAGAACCTGCTGAAAAATCTTAACAGAATCAAATGCCCAAATTCAGGTATTTCGCTTTAATTCGTGCTATGAAAAAGTTATGGCTGGGATCTCTGATCCTGTTATTCATTGCCTGTAAACCCAAAAAAATCATTCCGGATGTATCTGCCTATCCGGTTCATGTAAAAGTTATCCGGTTTGAACATGCTTTTTTTACAATGGACACCCTGCATCTCTCCGCAGCAATGGACAGCCTGAATGCAGACAATCCGGGATTTTTTAAAGATTTTGTTTTTAATATTTTAGGGGCTTTACCACAGCCGGACAGTCTATTGAAATATGTGGCTATGTACCATCAAAGCTATCAGTACATCTATGATTCTGCTCAAAAAAAATATGCCTCATTTGATAAGTGGCAACATGAAATAGAAAGAGGCTTTCAATTTATTAAATATTATTTTCCTGAATATAAATTACCCAATACCCTCATCACTTTTATCGGGCCTCTGGAAGGAACAGCCAATGCCCTGACTTCAGGCGGACTGGCCATTGGATTACAGGGTTACCTGGGTAAGAATTTTCCGGCATACCAGAGCCAGTATTTCAGTGAAATTTACCCTTCTTACCAATCCAGAAAATTTGAACCGGAATATATTACGGTAAACTGTATAAAGAATATTCTGGACGATATGTATCCACCCAGAACAATGGGAAAGCCTTTAATTGAGCAAATGATTGAATCAGGAAAACGGTTGTATGTGCTGGATGCAATTTTACCCGAAGCAGCTGATACCATCAAAACAGGATATACACTGAACCAGCTGGAAGGCTGTTATAAAAATGAAAAATCAATCTGGACCTTTTTTGTTGAAAATAATTTACTGTACGAAACAGAACCTACCCTTATTGCCCCTTATGTAAATGATGGCCCGAATACACCTGAACTGGGGAACCATTCTCCAGGAAATATTGGTCAGTTTACTGGCTGGCAGATTGTAAAAAAATGGATGGAGAAAAATCCGGCAATATCGTTGAAAGCTTTAATGGAGAAAAATCCAAAATCTTTATTTGAAGAAGTGAAATATAAACCTTAAAAAGAGGAAGCTGAAACTTAATTCATTTTGGTGGGAACAATCATTTCGAATGAAGGGATTTTAACCGTAAACTGTTCCTTACTGTTTTGATTTTCCATCAGGTAATGCCCATGCATTTTCCCCATTTCTGTACGCAGGTTACATCCGCTTACATATTGAAATTTTTCATTTGGCTTAAGCAGGGGTTGAACACCCACTACCCCTTCTCCTTCTACTTCACGGTTCTCCCCATTACTGTCGAATATATACCATTGACGCCGTAATAATTTTATAGCAAAATGATTGTGATTTTCCAGCGTAATTCTATAGGCAAACATAAATTCATGATTGCCAGGATTGCTGTAATCAGACTGGTAGAAAGTTTCTACACTAATTTGTACCCCTTCTGAAATTTTTGAAACCATTGTACGTGCTTGCTTGAAATAAAGATAATGAATTGAAAGGAAGTTCAAAATTTTTTACATAAGCGTTTAGTTAAATAATTGTTTGCCAAAAACTATACTTTGTTAGCAGGAAAACAAACTAAAATGAAACATATGTGCTGTTAGCGCTTATTTTTGCGGCTCAAACCGCAAAATATGACAAAAATAGCTGTTGCCAAGGGAGATGGAATAGGACCAGAAATCATGGATGCCACTTTGCAGATTTTTGAAGCAGCCCATGTGCCGCTTGAATATTCTTTTGTAGACATGGGCAAATGGGTGTTTGATAAAGGTTTCAGCAATGGAATGACAACCGAGGCGCAGCAAACCATCGAATCCCTGGGTATTTTGTTTAAGGGCCCAATGGAAACTCCTAAAGGGAAAGGGGTAAAAAGTATTAATGTAACAGCACGGAAAACCTGGAATACTTATGCCAATAAAAGAACTTTTCAAACTTTACACGGAGTGGATACCGTTTTTAGTAAAGCAGGTATACCCATTGATGTGACAATTGTACGTGAAAATATTGAAGACACCTATGGTGGTGTGGAACATATGCTTACCCATGATGTGGCATTAAGCCGCCGTTTCATTACCCGGCCTGGCAGTATGCAGGTAATCAGATATGCTTTTGAAATGGCCAGAAAGAAACAGGCCAGGCGTATTACCTGCGGCCATAAAGCCAATATCATGAAAATTACAGATGGACTGTTTCTGGAAGTTTTCTATGAAGTAGCTAAGGAATATCCTGAGCTGAAGGCCGATGATGTGATTGTAGATGATTTATGTATGAAACTGGTAACCCGGCCAGATAAATTTGATGTGGTAGTGCTTACAAACCTGCAGGGAGATATTGTAAGTGACTTATGTGCAGGTTTGGTAGGCGGACTTGGTTTTGCGCCTTCTGCCAATATCGGGGACCATATCTGTATTTTTGAAGCCGTTCACGGAACTGCACCGGATATAGCAGGAAAAAATATTGCCAATCCTACCGCATTAATTTTAAGTGGTATTGGTATGCTCCAGCACCTGGGTTTACTGGAAAGTGCTGTAATGATTGAAAATGCATTATTGTATACATTAGAAAGTGGTGCACATACCGGTGATTTTGGGGATAAAACCATCCGTTCTTTCAATACCACTGAATTTGCAGCGGCCATTATCAGCAATTTTGGCAAAAAACCCGAACATAATCCAAAGCCGGAACTTTCTGATATTCCCGGCACCTGTACGATCTATAAATTAGCAGAAAATGAAATGATGGAAAGTGCCGGTAGTGTGGAAAAGATTGTTGGGGTGGATATGTTTATGGAAAGTAATGTACAACCCGAAGAACTGGCAAAAAAGTGCCTGCGCCATGCAGGTGTTAAATTTAAACTGATCAGTATCAGTAACCGCGGCACCCAGGTTTGGCCTACCGGAAGCCGATATACCAACCTGGTTAATCAGTATAATGCCCGTTTTGAGAGCATCGATGGCGAAAATTTAAACCAGCAGGATGTCATTGGATTATACGTAAGCTTAAGTGGTGATTTTAAGATCTGTTCACTGGAATTACTAAATGCCTGGGGCGGGAAAAAAGCTTATTCACTGGCACAAGGGCAGTAAATAAGCATTGTTTTCTTATTCCGAAATCCTTTTTTTAACGGATTGGGGGCTGGTTCTTTTTTTTCCATTAATTTCACGGCTCAAAATTCATTGATGCTTATAATTTCAGTAAGCTGAAATATCCGGTAAACCCTTACAACTTATTTAGTATTACAGGGTTTCCAGTATTTTAACTTGCCGAAGTATACTTCTAAACTTTAACTTTTTTATGGCCGAAGTGATTCTAATGCCAAGATTAAGCGATACCATGACTGAAGGGGTAATTGCTGCATGGCACAAAAACGTTGGAGACACTGTTAAAAAAGGTGATCTTCTTGCAGAAATAGAAACAGACAAAGCAACCATGGAGCTGGAAAGTTACCAGGCTGGTGTATTATTACATATTGGTACCCCTGCCGGCGGTAAATTACAGGTAAATGATTTGCTGGCAATTTTAGGCAAGGCCGGTGAAGATATTTCCGGGTTAATTGCCAATCCTACCGGTACTGCTGCTCCTGCAAAAAAGGAAACACCCGCTCTTGCTCCCGCAGCACCTCCAGCAGCTTCAAAACCTATTGCTGCTATTGATCCGGCTTCTATGGAAGAAGTGGTATTAATGCCCAGACTAAGTGATACAATGACAGAAGGTGTAATTGCCGGCTGGCATAAAAATGTAGGTGATGCTGTAAAAAAAGGGGAAGTACTGGCTGATATAGAAACAGATAAAGCCACTATGGAACTGGAAAGTTACAAGGATGGTATTTTATTATATCAGGGTGCTAAGGCTGGCGAGAAGATTGCCGTAAATGATTTGTTATGCATTATTGGCAAAGAAGGATTGGATATTGCATCCATTATAGCTGCTGTTGGCAATACTGCTAATCAGCCTGCTGTTGCAGCACCACCTGCAGCAGTACAAACTGCAGCAGCGCCCCAAACCACCGCCGCAGCTGTACAATCAGCCCCGGCAGTAGTAAATGAGGGACGTATCCTGGCTTCTCCCCTTGCTAAAAAAGTAGCTGCTGAAAAAGGCATTGATTTAAAATATGTTCAGGGAAGCGGAGATAACGGAAGAATTATTAAAAGTGATATTGAACAATATACACCGCAACCGGCAGCAGGAAGCAATGTTGCCAGCACAGCTGTAGCTACAGCTGCAATTCCTGCAGCTACAGCCGTTACAGTAGCCCAGGGTGTGGTATCCTACGATGAGGTTCCAGTATCCCAGATGCGTAAAACCATCGCACGCCGTTTAAGCGAAAGCCTCTTTACAGCACCACATTTTTATTTAACCATGAGTATTGATATGGATGCTGCAGTGGCAGCCCGTGTTAAACTCAATGAAACCAGCAAGGTTAAAATCAGTTTTAATGATCTGGTTTTAAAAGCAGTTGCCGTTTCGTTGAAACAACATCCAAAAGTTAACAGCAGCTGGCTGGGAGATAAAATCCGTTTTAACCATCATGTAAATATAGGAGTAGCTGTTGCTGTTGAAGAAGGTTTACTGGTACCTGTGGTACGTTTTGCCGATAGTTTAAGTTTAAGCCAAATCGCTGTGCAGGTTAAAGAATTTGCACAAAAAGCAAAAGATAAAAAATTACAGCCATCAGATTGGGAAGGCAGTACATTTACCATTTCCAATTTAGGTATGTTTGGTATTGATCAGTTCACTGCTATTATCAATCCGCCTGATGCCTGTATTTTGGCAGTAGGAGGTATTTCTCAGGAACCTGTTGTTAAGAACGGTCAAATTGTAGTGGGCAATGTAATGAAAGTAACCCTTAGTTGCGACCACAGAGTGGTAGACGGGGCTACCGGAGCAGCATTCCTCCAAACTTTAAAAAGTTTACTGGAAGAACCATTGAGAATGATGATTTAAACATGTTTATAGTTTTATAAAAAAAATCCTGCTTTAGGCAGGATTTTTTTTATAAAACATTTTCAAAATTTTCTGCACCCATCAGGTCCTTTGCCAGGGGCACCCTCACTTCAATAATGGTTCCTTTTCCTATTTCAGTTTGAATATTCAAAGTTCCGCTCATAGCATAAACCCGCTCCCGCATACCTAACAGTCCATGACTATGTAAAATATCAACCAGGGTAGTATCAAAACCAATTCCATTATCGCTGATTGTTAAAATAATCGACTGGCTTTCCCGGTTTACATTCACCAGTACATGTGTGGCTTTTGAATGCCTTAATATATTGGTCAGGCTTTCCTGATAAATCCGGTATAAACCCAATCGTAGTTTCGCATTTAATATTTTATGACTAAAATTGGAAAACACTTCAATATCTATTCCTGTTGTTTTTGTAACCGTATTTGCATGCCATTGAATTGCTGCCAGCAATCCAATATCATCCAGCATATTCGGATGTAATGCATTGTATAATTTTCTGCTGGACTGGATCGTTTCATCTGTTACATCCATTAATTCCTCCAGCCTTCTTTCAGCTCCTGCAGGATTATCATAGATATGTTTTTTAATCCAGGATGCTGCCATTTTTAAAACTGTAAGGTTCTGTCCTAATACATCATGAATTTCCCTGGCTATTTCTGAACGCTCTTCTTCCCGGATATCCTGCAAGTGGTTGGATAATTCCCGAAGTTCATTATTTAAACGCAGCAACTCTTTTTCTGCTTCTTTTTGTTCTGTAATGTCCAGCAATGTCAAAGAAATATAAAGAGGATTACCAGCTTCATCCTTATGTATAATAGCCACTTCCAAAACAGGTATTTTTTCCCCTTTTCTGTTTAAAAAATTTATCTCCCCAATCCATTTTCCGGAAGCAAAAAATTTTGGCTCTTCCGTTATCATCATTTCCCTCGTTTCATCCGGTATAAAATCTAATCCGGAAAGCTTAGTGATATCTTCAGATGGGTCAATACCAAACCTTTCTTTTGCAGCCTGATTCAGGTACAGAATCATCATGTTAAGATCCACTATAATAATTAGGGCCCTGGTATTTTCAATGATACTGGCCAGTTTATTCAGTTCTTTTTCCTTTTCTTTTAATTGGGTAATATCTATTGAAGTAGCCGAAATATAAGCGGGTTTTCCGTTTTTATCTTTATGCAAATGCATGGCCTGTAACACAGGTATTTCCTTGCCGGAAGCAGAACGATAAAAATTTTCTCCCTGCCATGTTTCTTTGTTTTGAAGTTCATTAATTGCTTTCTGGAGGATCATATTCCCTTTTTCGGTTCTGTATCCCTCAAAAGATTTAAACAATATTTCATTTTCATTAGTTATCCCCAATGTTTTTCTTAACGCTTCGTTTGTAAACAACACTTGAGTCTCCAGGTCAGTCATTGCAAAATAAGCCGGAGAGGAATTAATCATTTGAATTAATCGCTCCCTTTCAATTTCTTTTTCCTTTAACTCAGCAATATTTATGGCAGTGGTACTTACATATTTCAATTTACCATTAAACTCATGCAGTACTATAACCTGCAGTACCGGAATTTCCCTGCCAGATTTACTCATGTATATATTTTCACCCACCCATTTTTTTGTTTTATGTAACGAATGTTGAGGGTCGGTGAAAAAGGAAATGCTATTGGGGCCTTTAAAATTTCCCAGGTTATAATTGCGGATATCTTCCTCCGGATCTATTTCAAATACATCTTTTAAAGCCTGATTGGCATAAATAAATTTTAAATTTTCATCCGCAATTCCAAAATAAGCAGTGGAATTATTTAATACAGAAAGATACAATTCAGTTTCTTCCTGCTTTTGCTTCATGTCAGTAATATCAATAGCAGTGGTTGAAATATAATTGGGATTCCCATTTGTATCCCGGTGTAATAACATCACCTGGTATAAAGTATATTCCTTTCCGGAAATAGAATGATAATAATTCTCCCCCTTCCATTTGCCGGTTTCAAAAAGTTCATTTCGGATTTCCCCAATTTTATTAAACCCTGCCGGTGTTCTGAAAAAATTAATATTATATTTACGAATATCTTCCTCATGTTTCACTTCCAGATTTTTACGCAGCATTTTATTGGCATATTGAATATTTCCTTCCAAATCAATAATACCCACAATGGCAGCAGAGTTTTCCAGCATGGACAATAACCTGTTGTTTTCTTCTTCTTTAATTTTCAGTTCTGAAATATCCAATGAGGTGGAGGAAGTAAATGTAACATTACCATCCTCGTCTTTATGTTCCAGAATCGATTGAAATATTGGAATTATTCTTCCATCAGAAGTAATCATTTCATTTTCGCCCTGCCATTTTCCTTTTTCCTTTAAAATTTTTAATGCCTGTTCACGGATTATTTTACCCCTGGGAGTATATAATTCAGATAAATCCTGAATTATTTTATCATTGATATCAAAGCCAAAAGTTGCTTTCATGGCCTTGTTAGCATAAATAATTTGTTTATCATCAATAGCAATCCCGGTAAATGCCATAGAATTATCAATGATATCTGCCAGTCGTTGATTCTCCGATTGTTTTAGCTTTAGTTCTGTAAGATCAATCCCGTTACTGGAAACAAATAAAGGAACCCCTTTCTCATCTCTATGAAGCATGACTATCTGAAAGATGGGTATTTTCTTTTTAGTTTTGGTGATCAGAAAATTTTCGCCACTCCAGGATCCATTTTTAAGTACTTCATCCAGAATTGTCAGACTTTGCCCTTCCGGGAAAAAGTCGAATGGGCTGTAATCGGATAACTCTTCATTATCTTCCAGCTCCAGTATTTTACGGGTAGCTGCATTGAGGTAGAGGATTTTATTGTCCAGACTCATAGTGCCCACAAAGGCATTTGAAGATTCTATAATACTGGCAAGCTGATTAATTTCTGCAGCCTGTTTCTTTTTTTCGGATATATCCACAAAAGAACCAAACATACAGATTGGCTGGTTCAGTTCATCTGCAATAATATTGGCAGAAAACCCTACTTCAAACAAAGAACCGTCTTTTCTTTTACCGGTATCCTCACCACTATCAAAACCTTTGGTTTGCAAATTCTGAATAGTTGTATATACCCGCTCTCCGTCAAAAGCATCAACCAGCCTTGTGCCTATTAATTGTTCCTTGTCATCATAACCCCACATTCTGGCCAATGCATCATTAGCATAAATGATATTACCACTCAGATCTGTCATTCCCATTCCAGCAATAGAGCTGGAAATGGCTGATTCTTTCAATAATAATTCTTTTTCCTGTTCTTTTCTATCAGAAATATCTTTCAGAAATACAGATACCCCATTCAATGAAGGATAGATATTAATATCCAGCCATTTATTCCAGATAAGGCTATATAGTTCATAATGAACTGGTTTTTGGTTTTGTATTGCTTCCGGAACAGCTATTGCAAATTGGGTTTCTTTTAAAGCAGGAAAAAGTTCCAGGTAATTTTTCCCTATTAATTCAGCTTCAGTTTTCCCGGTAATTTTTTCGATATATGCATTTACAAATGTGAGTGCTGCATTATTATCCATGGCTACAAAGCCATCACTGATTCTGCCCAATATTTCGGAGATATAGGCTGATTTTTCTTTAACCTGCTCCTGCAGGTTTTGGTTTAACAATTTTAATTCTCCCTGTAACTTTAAAATATCAGTTATATCCCTGTAAGTGGCAATTTTGTCTGTTACTTCACCCTTTTCATTTTTTATGGTAGCTACTGTAAAATAAACCCTAATTAAATTCCCTTCCCGGTTCGTCATTTCCAAATCACCTTCCCATTGTCCCTTTTCTACTAATGCTTTCCTGAATACTTTTCGTTGATCCTGATTAACAATTAATATTTCTGTAGTGGTTTTACCAATAACTTCTGCCTGAGAATAACCAAACATTTTCTCAGCTGCTTTATTCCATGCTTTTATATGGTGCTGATTATCTGTTGCAACAATGGCATCATAACTGAAATCAAATATTTTAGCCAGATAATTTTCATTGATAAGATGCTTATTGAATTCAGAGATATCAAAATTTATTGATGAATAGGCAATTACCTTATTATGAACATCTTTAATAGTAGATATAGAGGTGAATACATTAAAAGGTGTACCATCCGGATAAGTATTTTTCAATTCTCCTGCCCAATAACCATTACTGTTTAACTCCTGAATCATTATTTCCAGCTTTCCTTCAGGTTCAATAAAACCAACAGCGGCATCAATGGGCTGACCTATTACCACTTCCTTTTTTCTTTTGTATAATTTCTCTGCCTCAGGGTTAAAATAAATAATATTCAATTTATGATCTGCAATAACTACTGCATCTGAAACCCTGTTAAAAATATCTGCCAGAAATTTATTTTCTTTTGAAATTCTGCTGTTAAAATTCGCAGCTTTTACAATTCTGTATAACCCATAACCCAGGAAAATGAGTATTGAGAAACCCAGTAATAAAAATTCATTTTCTGTCCTTTTGGCATTTTCATTATGCAGATCCTGATACTGATGTAATAACTTCCTGCCACTATTTTCTAAAAATTCATCCGTATTATTAATATTTTTAACCAAACCAAAATTTTCATCTTTCTCAATCATCAAATAAGCTAAGTCTTTTTTACCCTGAAGGCCGAGTGCTATAATATGCCTGGTAAAACTAATTTTCTGGTGTACTAAGTTGTCATAATTTTGTAGCGCATTAATTGGTAGAAAAGGATAACGATACAATTTTTTAAAGCCCTCCATTTCCATAGAATCACCTTGTACTGCTTTATTAAAGTCCTCAATTAATTCTTTTTTTGAATTTATCAATGCCGGCCTTTCAGCGGCTTCAATGGCCAGATAATTTTGTTTCACATGATCCAGCCTTAACATATACTCCAGTACTACATTTTCTTCAAGAGATATGGTACCTGTTTTCTTAAGGTTAGTATAAGTTAGATAATAAAAAGTAGCCAATGCTATTATAACAGCTCCAATTAAGTAAACTGCAATGTTTAGAATATTTTTACTGGAAGGTTTTGCCAGGCTCATGATTGGGAATTTGAATAAAACACACCCTTTAAATTTACGTAATTTAATGATACTGAACAATTAAACCTGTCATTAATTTGCCTGAATTCCACATTTCATTTTGCAGAAAATTGCATAAAAAAAACCCCTGTGGTAAACAGGAGTTTTTAAGTAAAATTTTACAAAATCTATTCAGCAGGTGTAGCATCAGTTTCTGGTGCTGGTGTTTCAGCAACCGGAGTTTCAACTTCAGGAGTTGCTTCCACCACAGTCATTGCTACTTCAACAACTGGTGCGGGTATCTGAGGTACTGGTTTTTTTGCTGTTTTTCTGGCAACTTTTTTAACCGGTGCTTTTTTTACTGGTGCTTTTTTAACAGGGGGTACAACAACAGTCTTTTTAATTGCTGGTTTTTTAACAGCAACTTTCTTTACAGGAGCGGCAACAACGGCCTTTTTAGGAGCTGTGTTTTTTGCTACTACCTTTACTACTGAATTTTTAACTACAGTATGTTTTATTGCAGCTTTTTTAACAACAGCCTTTTTAACCACTGCTTTTTTTACAGCCACTTTTACTGCCTTTTTGGGTGCAGCTTTTTTAACCACAGCTTTCTTAACTGCAGCCTTTTTTGGTAAGGCTTTCACTGCTTTTTTTACTGCCTTTTTAGGGGCTGCTGCTTTCTTAACTGCAGCTTTTTTTACAACAACTTTTACTGCCTTTTTAGGAGCAGCTTTCTTAACAGCTGCCTTTTTTACTACCACTTTCACTGCTTTTTTAGGAGCAGCTTTTTTAACAGCAGCTTTTTTTACTGCCACCTTTACTGCCTTTTTGGGTGCAGCTTTTTTTATAACTTTTTTTGCCATGAGAATTTAATTTGTAGATGAGTTAAGTAATATACTGAAAGTTATATATTATATTTTGCATGACAAATGTTTACACAAAAAATAATGCAAAATCTTTGCCCGGATAACCATTAAAATTAACATAATCGGGGTATTGTTTTGTACTTTGCATGCTCAAATTCAACTAACAAATGCCAAAAAAAACATTGGTCCTGGGTGCTTCAGAAAATCCATCCAGATACAGTTTCCTGGCCATTCAAAAACTCAGGAAATATCAGCATCCGGTTTTGGCCATTGGCAATAAAAAAGGAGTGGTTGCAGATGTTCCATTGATTACTGAAATGATACCTGCTGAAGCCATAGATACCGTAACCTTGTATCTCAGTCCGCAAAACCAGACAGATTATATTCCTTACATATTTTCCCTGCATCCCAAAAGAATCATCTTTAATCCCGGAACAGAAAATGAACCTTTCAAAAAACAGGCATTGGAAAAAGGCATTGAAGCAATTGAAGCCTGTACACTGGTAATGCTGGGCACTAATCAGTACTAAGTAAGTCTTGCCGGCTAAGGTCATTTCCAGTTATTAACTGTTGTTAATAATAAAATAACCAGTCATAAAAGGTTTTATCGGTAACTTCAAAAAACCTATTTTTTATGCGCTGGAGAAAATTTAACGGCGAAAATATTTATTTACCCATTAAAGATGCGGTAGAAGAAGCTATCAAAAAAGAGAAGGAAAATGGTACCAAATTAAAAGTCTGCATTGGTACCGATAGCCAGGTAAAAGGAGAGGATACAGAGTTTGCAACAGTCATTGTTTTCTTAAGAGAACATAATGGTGGATTTATGTATATCCACAACGAAAAAACAAAAACCAGGTACCATATTAAGGAAAGGATGCTGGTGGAAGTAGCCAAAAGTATTGAAGTGGCTTATGAACTGTGCAATCTTTTTATTACCTATCAGGTAGACATGGAAGTACATGCTGATATTAACACCAATCCGCATTTTAAGAGCAATGATGCCCTTAAAGAAGCAATGGGCTATATATTGGGTATGGGCTTTGCATTTAAAGCTAAACCGGAAGCATTTGCCAGCAGTTGTTGTGCTGACAAAGCTGTAAACTAAATCCGGATGCTCCCTTTTGTAATTTGGCTTTAGGTCAACCAGTAAACTATCCGCTGAATCGTAGCCGCAATTCGCCTGAAAGTTCTTTCTTACCGATCATTCCTTTCATCAATTGCCCCTTATCATTTCTTCGGCAGATCGGGTTTTAAGGCTTTATTACACTGGTCAATAAATTGAATAATTTCTTCCCTTCCGGTTTTCTTCTCAGCACTGGTAACAAAATGCCTGGGTAAAAATTCCCAGTCGCCATTTCTAAGTTCAGTCAGAAAAGCCTGAACATTTCTTACCACCACACCTGGTTTTTCTTTATCCGCTTTCGTAAATACCAACGCAAAGGGAATTTCCCATTTACCCAGCTGATTCACAAATTCAATATCAATTTTCTGTGGTGGATGCCGGGCATCTAACAATACAAAAACATTGACCAGGTTTTCCCGTTTGCGCAAATAGTTTTCTATCATCTGCTCCCATCTGCGCCTGCTGCTTTGAGATATTTTTGCATAGCCATAACCGGGAAGATCTACAATAAACCAGGCATTATTTATAATAAAATGATTAATCAATTGTGTTTTACCGGGTGAAGCTGAAGTCTTGGCGAGTCCGTTTTGGTTGGTTAACATATTGATTAAGGACGACTTGCCAACATTACTTCTGCCTATAAAAGCATATTCCGCCTTATCCGGTTTGGGGCACAAATCAAAGGAAGGTGCTGAAATTACGTATTGAGCAGTTTTTATTTGCATACTGCAAACATAATCAAAAGAAGGCAAGGCCTCACAACAACGCAACCGCAACGGTTTTGTTGCTCTTATTTATGAGCCGGGGCTATTAAACTATCAGCCGGATATTTTGAACGGATTGTTGTTCTTACCGATTCGCACCAATCTTTCAGTTTCTGTTTTTCCAGCGTATTTAAGATTGCATTTTTGTGTATCCAGGTATAGGATGATAATGGCATTTCCCCTTCTTTCAGTTCCTCCTCACAATCATTTAATTTCTTGTACTGACGGGCAATCCGGTATGCCCCAAATTCACTGAAATTTAAATGCCTTTTCCCGTTTTTTATATGGTTATTCAACCACCATGCAACCGGTTGGATAGTATTATACCAGGGATAAACCGTATTATTGGAATGACAATCATTGCATGCTTTTGATAAAATAGCCTGCACATCCTGCGGAACTGAATAGACTTCACTGATATCATTGACAGTAAGCGAAGCTGACTGATTTTTTTGCGGATGAAAAAATTGGATGGCAATCATCAGCACTATCAAAACAATGATCAGGATTCTGGTATATTTTTTTGTCATATTTATAAAATTACGGGTAAGTTATCATCCAATGGAAGATTACTTACCCGCGAATATAAAAAGCTTATTTTAACCCAACAAACAACTTATATATGATACCTGCCATTTATCAAAATATTGTTTGTCATTCTTTTTTTAAGGGTTAACCAATACCTCTCCGGTCATTTCTTTTGGAATGGAAATACCCATTACATGTAAAATAGAAGGAGCCAGATCGCCCAATTTGCCCGGCTTAACAGTTCCATGCCATTCTTTATCAATTACAAATAAAGGAACCAGGTTCAGTGAATGCTGGGTATTGGGTGTACCATCCTCATTAACCATATAATCAGCATTTCCATGGTCTGCCGTTAAGAAAACAGTATAATCATGGTTTACAGCTGCAGTAACCACCCTGTTTACGCAGGCATCTACAGTTTCCACTGCTTTTACCACGGCACTGAAAACACCGGTATGGCCAACCATATCTGCATTGGCAAAATTTAAACATATAAAATCAGCCGTTTCATTTTCAATTTCCGGTACCAGTTTATCGGTGAGTTCTTTTGCACTCATTTCAGGTTGCAAATCGTAGGTTGCCACTTTAGGAGATGCAGCCATTATTCTTTTTTCTCCTTCAAATTCATTTTCCCTTCCACCGCTGAAAAAGAAAGTAACATGTGGATATTTTTCTGTTTCGGCAATTCGGATTTGCTTTTTACCATTCGCTGCCAGTACTTCTCCCAGTGTATTATTCAGATTGTCATTTTCAAAAATAACATGCACATTTCTGAATGTTTTATCATACTCTGTCATAGTGGTATAATCCAGTTGCAGGGTGTGCATCTGTTGATCCGGATGGTTTTCCTGTGTCAGCACATTAGTAATTTCACGGCATCTGTCTGTACGGAAATTAAAACAAATAACAGCATCTCCGTCTTTAATGAAGCTATTACCGTTAATTGCCTGTTTATTGATTATTGGTTTGATAAATTCATCGGTTACCCCATTGGCATAGGAATCTCCGATAGATTTAAGGATATCTTCACTTTGCTCCCCAATACCGTTTACAACTGCATCATAAGCCAGTTTTACCCTTTCCCAGCGCTTATCACGGTCCATTGCATAATACCTTCCGGTAACTGAAGCTATTTTTCCTACCGATGTTTCCAGGTGTGCCTGTAATTCATTGATAAAACCCAATCCGCTTTTGGGGTCACAATCCCGCCCGTCTGTAAATGCATGTATAAAAACCTCTGTCAGCCCCTCAGCTTTACAAACATCTGCAATCGCTTTTACATGATTGATATGTGAGTGTACCCCACCATTACTTACCAATCCTATCAGGTGCAGGGCTTTATTATTTGTTTTAGCATACCGGATTGAAGCCAGTAACACTTCATTTTTGGGAAATTCGCCTGTTCTGATGGAAACATTTATTCTTTGTAATTCCTGGTATACAATTCTGCCGGCACCCAGGTTCAGGTGTCCTACTTCACTGTTTCCCATCTGGCCATCCGGCAATCCAACAGCTTCTCCACAGGTAACCAGTGTGGTATTGGGATATTTACTATACAATGAACTTACAAAAGGAACATTGGCATTCTGAATTGCATCAGCAGTTTTAGAAGTACCCAAACCCCAGCCATCCATGATAATTAAAATCGCTTTCTTGCTCATATAGAATAATTTTACAGTTGCGGTATATTAGATTTTTAATACAAATACACCATACTTTTTTAGGGCACAAAGTTAACTTTTTTGGCCACTTTAAATATGATATTTGACGTACCGCTGTTGAATTCCTAAATTGGCATAATTTTAGTCGCTATTTAATGAAATCCCCGAGGATATGAAAAAAATATGGATGATTTTGGGTGTATGCTGTTTGCTGACGTCTTATACGGTAACACAATCTGATACCGATGAAGTGGTGAAAGGATTGAAAACAGGTAATGCAGAACAGGTTTCTGCTTATTTTGATGCCTATCTGGATTTAACTTTACCCGGTAAGGAAGAAATTAAAAATATTGGCAAAAACCAGGCAGGCATTACGCTGCAAACCTTTTTTACAGAAATCGGCGTTAAGGGTTTTGAACTTACCTCCCAACGCGAATCTGGCTTAATGATGTACATTACCGGAAAATTACAAACCAAAAGCAAGGGATATAATGTTACAATTTTATTGAAAAATAAGGAGGGAAAACATTTTATTACTTCGGTCAGAATAAACTGATTTATTTAAAATCTTATAAAAGGATTCCAAAACGGGAATCCTTTTATTTTTAGAAACTGATTAACTTGCCCCCATGAAAAATTTTGACCAGCAGCTGCACGAATTGATTCTTCATGCCTTAAATGAAGATGTGGGAGATGGAGACCATTCCACCATCAGCTGTATTCCTGCTCATAAAATGGGAAAAGCAGTCCTGAAAATTAAACAGGATGGTATTCTTGCAGGGGTAGAGGTTGCAGAAAAAATATTCCATTTTATTGAACCCTCTGCACAGGTAAACAGGTTTAAAAATGACGGAGATACTATGCATAACGGAGAAATTGCTTTTGAAGTAATTGCCTCTGTACATACTATTCTAACCTGCGAAAGGCTGGTATTGAACTGTATGCAAAGAATGAGTGGCATAGCCACACTTACCAAAGAATTTACTGAAAAACTGAATGGTTTTAAAACCCGTTTACTGGATACCAGGAAAACGACTCCCAATTTCCGTTTACTGGAAAAAGAAGCTGTAAAAATAGGCGGTGGAACCAATCACCGTTTTGGGCTCTATGATATGATTATGCTGAAAGACAATCATATTGATTACAGTGGAGGCATTGAAAATGCTGTGGAAAAAGCCTACCGTTATATTCAGGCAAACAAACCGGAGCTGAAAATTGAAGTGGAAACCAGGAACCTGGAAGATGTGAGAAAACTGGTACAGTCCGGCAAAGGAAAAGTAACCAGAATTATGCTGGATAATTTTACACCTGAACAAATTACTGCTGCATTACAACTTATAAATGGTGCTTTTGAAACAGAAGCCAGCGGTGGGATTACCCTGGATAATATAACTGCATATGCAGCCACAGGGGTAGATTTTATCAGTGTGGGTGGTTTAATTCACCAGGCAAAAAGTATTGACCTGAGTTTGAAAGCAGTGATTATTTAAATTTACTTTTAAAATTGTAGTCAGATGTCCAAAAAAAATAAACCGGATAACAGGGGTTTTGTATTTAGCACCGACCCTGATTTCAAATTTGAAGCTGAACCGGATCAGGTAACAGAAACACTGGCTCCATCCCGTCAGAAACTGAGGGTTTGGCTGGATACCAGGCAACGGGGTGGTAAAGTGGTTACCTTGTTAACCGGTTTTACAGGAACAGAAACCGACTTACAGGATTTAGGAAAAAAGCTTAAAAATTATTGCGGAACCGGAGGAAGTGCAAAGGATAATGAAATTATAGTGCAGGGCGACCAGCGCGATAAAGTATTGCAATGGTTATTAAAAAACGGGTATACCCAAACTAAAAAAGCCGGATAGTGTATCCGGCTTTTTAGTTTTCAGGTTTATTTTATTCCGGTAACAGGATGGCTGTTACATAGTTATTCAAATCGAAATATTTTACTGCCGCTTTTTTAATATCCTCAATAGTTAAAGCGTCCACTCTTTTTTCATAAGTCAATATCCGTTTAGGATCTGTTTTATTAATTTCAGAAGAAGACAATATGCTTAACCAGTAATTATTTGTTTTAATATCTTCCTCGTATTTCTTCTTCCAGGTTTCCTTCACTTTTGCCAGGTCTACTTCAGAAGGGCCATCTTTTTTAAGGTTACTGATCAGTTCCAGCGTAGCTGCAATAAGCTTATCCACATTCTCTGGGCCACAGGGTATATTAAAACTGATTCCGTATTTACCAACTGGTATTTTACTGATGGATCCACGAACGGAAGCACCATATACACCACCCATTTCTTCCCTTAATTTTTCAATTACTTTTATCTGCAATACTTCTATAGCAGCCTGTAGTTTCACATTCTCTTCAGGGTCATAATCACAAGTGGCCGATAAACTTAAAACAGCCAGGCTTTTTTGTTCTTTACCCTTTTTAAAGGAGAATTTCACAATCCCTTTCGGAGAACGGATCCCCAGATCCTTGTATTCATGTACAACCTTCTTTGCAGGCAGGGAACCCAGGTAGGCCACAATTAAAGGCTTCAAAGTTTCCAAATCCAGGCTGCCGATAATATAAAAACTTAAACCATCTGCATTGGAAAACCTTTCCTTATAAATGTCAAATGCTCTGTTTTCATCAATTTTGTCAAAATCTTCCGGATGAAAAAATGTCGCTGCTCTGGGGTTATTCTGCGTTAATATTTTATTCAGGGTATCCTGGAAAGCGTAATTAGGGTTTTGCAATAAGCCACTCCACATCGTTTTCTGTTTGGTGATGTAGGATTTAAATAATTCATCATCCTTCCTGGGCTGGGTGGCATATAAATATATAAGCTGTAATAAAGTTTCAAAATCCTTTACACTGCTGCTGCCACTAAAGCCTTCTGTATATTGTGAAATATAGGGATTAGCCCTCACTGTTTTACCGCTTAAATATTTCTGCAACTCCACTGGCGTCATATCTTTTACGCCCATTTCTGTCACCACATTTGCTGATGCATTGTAATAATCTGCAATGCCATATAAACTGTTACCGCCATACCTCGATGCATTTAACAGGATCTCATCATTTTTAAAATTGGTGGATTTTAGGGTTACGGTAACCCCATTATTCAAGATAAGTTTTGTTATTCCTAAATCCGCATCCTTTGTTTCTGATACAATTTTACCCTTATCAGGCTGTCTGTCTATCAGTCTGGCTTCCACTTTCTTTTCTGCATAGGGTTTTACTTCAATGGAAGAAGAATGGTCGGCTATTAACAGGAGACTATCATTGGCAGGTACAGGCACTTCTCTTTTTTCAGGGCCAGTTACCAGTACAAATTTTTGCTGACCGCCTGTTAATTGTCCGGTTAGCTTATTTACATCCGTAAGTGTAATTTCAGGCAATGCCTGTTTTACAAATGCATATTCTGCATCAATGCCAGGTATCGGTTCTTTAGATAAAAAATGACGGATAAATTCTCCCAGCACCTGACTGGAATTAGTTTTCCCTTTTTCTTTCTGCATCTGATCATAACTGTTGAGGGTGGATATTTTTACCCTTTCCAGTTCAGCAGCTGTAAAGCCATATTTTTTAATCCTTTCTGTTTCTGTAATCATGGCTTCAATGGACAACCGGATATCACCTTTTCCGGCAATAGCCGTAGAAGTGAACGCTTCATAACCGCGGATAAATTCTCCAAATCCGGAAAAAGCAAACAAGTAAGGAGGATTGGCTTTCTGGGTTAACTCTGCCAGGCGTTCGTTAAACATTTCCCCAAATAAGTCCTTAACCAGTCCGGCTTTATACTCTGCCCAGGTTGACTGTGCAGGTACTGGTTTTATATAATTAATGATCTGAATCTGGGTTTGTTCCCCTTCTTTATCACTTACCGCAAAAGCTTCTTCCTTATTTCTGGCAGCAATAGGTATAATGGCTGGCCGTACCCTTTCATTACCCGGATTTTTCAGGCTTCCGAAATGTGCTTTAATTTTGGCTTCTGCCTCAGCAGGATCCATATCCCCTACTACAATTACCGCCATTAAATCCGGTCGGTACCAGTCATGATAAAATTTACGGATCACTTCCGGCTTGAAGGTTTTTAAAAGTGTTTCATTTCCTATCGGTACCCTTTCCGCATACAGGGATCCATTTAACAATTTAGGGAAATATTGGTTCCGCATTCTTTCCTGTGCACCCTTGCCGCTTCTTAATTCTTCCAGTACCACCCCACGTTCTTTATCTATTTCTTCTTCACTCAGCAATGCGCCACCGGCCCAGTCTTCCAGTACTGTAAACCCTTTTTCAATCACTTCAGGCTTTTCTGCCGGAATGGGTAATATATATACGGTTTCATCAAAACTGGTATAGGCATTCAAATCAGCACCAAACTTTACCCCAATACTTTGCAGGTAACTTACCAGTTCATTTTTAGGAAAATGTGTGGAACCATTAAAGTTCATATGTTCCATAAAATGAGCAATACCCAACTGGTTGGTATCTTCCAGTATGGATCCTGCATTTACTACCAGGCGCAGCTCCACTTTCTTTTCGGGCTTGGCATTCTTTTTAATGTAATAGGTTAATCCGTTGTCCAGTTTTCCGATAATCACATCAGACGCAACCGGAATAGGATCTGTTAATTTGAATTGGGCCTGAACAGCAGATATTCCTGCAACCGCCAGTATAAATAATACTGGCTTCAGTACCCGGGTTAAATAGTTTTTCATTAGCTGGTTTTAAACATGATAATTTTTAAAAGCCAAATCTAATATAAAAAAAATATTATACCTAAAATACCTCTAAATAAAATGTGAAAATTTTACATGTGAAAACAATGAATGTAATTAATAATCCAGTTCCAGCTTTAATTTATCTTTCAGGTCCCGGAGTAAGGGATATTGTTCTGCAATTCTTTCAAACCGCTGACGGCTGTTCAGCGCCAGGTACTGGGGTATTTCAGGCATTTCCCCTTCTTCCACTTCTATGGAAAAAGTGATACTCCTGTTATTGAACTGTTGTTGAATATAATCCGTTACCATCATTCTTTCCTGCTCTACAAACTTCTGTGCAGTAAGTGCAGTAACAGTTGCCTTGAATTTTATATCATCTTCAATTTCCAGCCTGGCAATTCTGAAAGTGGAAGCAGAAGCATGTTTTTGCTGGGTGTCCAGCTGGTCTGCATAGGTTAACCAGCACTCCTTTAATTTATCTGACTGCAATACTTCCGCGTCTTTTACTTCTTCAATGGTATATTGGTCGCCATATTTTTCCCTTAAGGCCGACAATAAATTTTTGCGTGTACCCGGTGTTTCAGTATTTTTTACCTGCTGAACAGATGGTTCAGAAACGGTAGTCCTGATTACAGTTTCTTTTTTGCTGACTCCAACATTTACCGATTGACTGGCAACAGCCTGTTTTATACCTGATGTGGCGGTGCTACTTATTATTGGGGGTTCACTGGCAGCTGTATTTACAGAACCAGTTTTTTGTCCATTTTCTATAAGGAGTTTTGATCCGCCTGCAGCAGCCGAAGGCATTACCTGCAACTGCGGTAAGGGCTTCATTTTAATCGCTACCGGTCCGTCAACCCGTTTTTTTTTAACGATATTCCCTTCACTGAATGATAGTTCAAGGGCTTGCTGCAGAAAATTAAGTTTGATTAAAGCGAGTTCCACATGCAGGCGCTTATTGCGTGCCATTTTATAACTAATCTCGGCATCGTTTAAAATATTCAATGCACTTACCAGGTAAGATGCTCCCGTTTTTTTTGCAGTTTCAATATATTTTTCCTGCATGCCTTCCACTACATCCAGTAACACGGCTGCTTTGGCATCTTTACTCACCAGGATATTGCGTATAAATTCTGCAAATCCATTCAGCACCAGGTCTCCTTCAAACCCTTTGCGGTTAATTTCATCATACAATAACAGGGCAGCAGATAGATCCTGCTGCATCAAACAATCCAGCATTTTAAAATAATAATCTTCATCCAGTATATTCAGATGCTCTAAAGTATTCTGATAATTTACCTCACCATTGGTAAAACTTACAATCTTATCCAGGATACTCAATGCATCCCGCATACAACCCTCACTTTTCTGGGCAATTACCTGCAGGGAAGCTTTATCGGTTTTAATGCCTTCCTTATCTACAATTTCCTGCAAATGTTCTACCGTATCATTGGTGGTAATCCGTTTAAAATCAAAAATCTGGCAACGGGATAAGATAGTAGGAAGTATTTTATGTTTTTCTGTTGTTGCCAGTATAAAAATGGCATAAGGCGGAGGCTCTTCCAGTGTTTTTAAAAAAGCATTAAAGGCACTGGTACTTAACATGTGTACTTCATCCACAATATACACTTTGTACCTGCCTGCCTGTGGTGCAAACCGTACCTGTTCTACCAGTGAACGGATATCATCCACCGAGTTATTACTGGCGGCATCCAGTTCATGAATATTCATAGAAGTGCCAGCATCAAAAGACACACAGCTCTGGCAGGTATTACAGGCTTCCCCATCTGGTGTTGGGTGGGTACAGTTAATGGTTTTGGCTAATATCCTGGCACAGGTGGTTTTCCCTACACCACGTGGCCCGCAGAATAAAAAGGCATGCGCCAGCTGATTATTGCGTATCGCATTTTTAAGAGTGGTAGTAATATGCGATTGCCCAACAACAGTATTAAAATTCTGGGGACGATATTTTCTTGCCGAAACAATAAACTTATCCATACCACTGCAAGATAATTGATTCGGCTTTTAGTTCTCCCCTTAACGCCGGCAATAGTTTTTCACACTTTATTATTTTAAATTCCACAACTGATTAACTTTAACGCACAATCCATACTATGAGTGTACATGTAATCCTTGGTGCTGGTGGTTCAGTTAGCAATTACCTGGTGCCCATACTGAAAGAAAATGGCGAACAAATCCGTTTGGTTTCCCGTTCTGCCCGGCAGGAAACAGGTGTAGAATGTATACAGGCCAGTCTGCTGGATGCAGCAGCAACTGCCAAAGCTGTGGAAGGGGCAGATGTGGTGTATTTGCTGGTGGGGCTACCCTACAATATTAAAATCTGGCAAAAACAATGGCCGGTAGTCATGGCTAATGTAATTAATGCCTGTCAGGTTGCTCATGCCCGGCTTATTTTCTTTGATAATGTATATATGTATGGCAAAGTGGAGGGTAGTATGACAGAATCCACCCCTTTTAATCCCTGCAGTAAAAAAGGAAAGTTGCGCGCAGCGATTGCTAACCAGTTACTGGATGCAATAAACAGTGGTTCCATTACTGCCTTAATTGCCAGAAGTGCTGATTTTTATGGCCCGGGCTCCGATAAAACCGGTATGGCCAATATTACCGTTTTTGCCAACCTGGCTAAACATAAAAAAGCACAATGTCTGGTTAATGCAGATACCTTACATTCTTTTACCTATGTGCCCGATGCTGCCAAAGCTTTATACTTGCTGGCTAAAGATGAAACTGCTTTTAACCAGACCTGGCATTTACCTACCAAAAGCCCGGCTTTGACCAGTAAAGCTTTTATTGAACTGGCTGCCAAAGCCTGGAACCAACCCCCAAAATATATTGTATTTCCCAAATGGATGGTAAAAGTATTGGGGCTTTTTGTACCTGAAATGAATGAAATTCATGAAATGCTGTATCAGAATGAGTTTCCCTACCTGTTCGATGCTGCTAAATTTGAAAAACATTTCAATTTTACACCTACTTCTTATGAAGAAGGCATTGAACAATGCAGGGATTATTACCAAAAATTATAGCCGCTTAAGATTTATATTCCATTTCCGGATGTCTTTTAAACGGATGCTTATTTTCATCAAAAATATAACGGTAGGTAATCATATGCCTGCTCTGTACCCCTCCTAAACTTTTATAAATATTAATCATTCTGGGGTTCCAGTCGCCCGCCCAGCCCATTTCATACGTATAGTACCATCCTTTATGCTGAACACACATGGCCACTTCATGAATAATATAACTATCAATCCCCAGAGCCTGAAATTTAGGAACCACTCCAAATGCCAGTCCGGTTGCCTGCTTATTGGTGCCCCTGTATTTCATCCATAATAAATGCAGTTTCTGAACCAATCCCATTTTACCATTAAAATGTTTAAAGTACTGGTTTACATCCGGTATATTAATAAACATGGCAATCGGATCTTCTTTATAATATGCAAACCAAACCAGCCTTTCATCCATTACCGGTTTCATGGTCTGAAACATTTTTAAAATCTGTTCTTTGGTGGTTTCTTTGGCTTCCCCATGTTGTGCCCAGGCAGCATTGTATACGGTTGCAAAATCTCCGGCATATTTTTCAAGATGTTTCAAATCTACATGATGGGCTGAATAGTCTTTCTTACTGGCAAATCTGGCATGCCGTTCTGCTATTTTTGGGGGGAACGGATCATCCACATTCATGGAATAATAGTACTGGTTATAATAATTTTTAAAACCATACCCTTCCAGTAAGGCCTGGTAATAAGGCGGATTAAATGCCATCCCATACATCGGCTCCCGGTTAAATCCTTCTACCAGTAATCCCCAGCCCTTATCCCGATCGCCAAAATTAATCGGCCCATCCATGGCATCCATTCCCTTCCCTTCCAGCCATTGCCTGGCGGTATCCAGTAAGAGGCTGGCGGCATCCTGGTTATTGATACAGTCAAAAAAACCAACGCCACCTGTTGCAAATTCAGTACCCTTATTAATATATTTTGAATTGGTAAATGCTGCAATTCTACCCGCTAAATTCCCGGCTTCGTCAACCAGTATCCAGCGTATCACTTCCCCGTATTTGAATAACTTATTTTTTGCAGGGTCAAATACAGCATCCACTTCATTATCCAGCGGGCGGATATAACAGGGGTTGCTCCGGTTCATAATTACATTTACCTCTATAAATGCTTTTGCCGTCTTGCTGTCTTTTACTTCAATAATATTCATCATGCAATGTGGAAAGTTTATTTTACCGCTATAAGCATTAGCTGCTTTCTGCGGCTATAATTATTTCAATTAGCGTTACCGGTTTTATCCGGATAATAGTCTCCTTAATGGATTATTTTTCCGAAACTGCTACTGTATACCATAACGAATGTAATGAATTAAGGCTTATATTTTTATTGTCTGTTACCTGAATTAACTGTTTACTTTCAGCATTATCTGTTCTACTTCAGTTTTATCTTAAACTGCATAATCAGGCATCCAATCACTTCATTAAAAATTTACACTTAAATGGCAGGGGTAAATCTTATTTTTGCCCCGAAAATTTTTTACCATGTCTACAGTGAAAATTGGTGTAGTGCAAATGACCTGCACAGCCAGTGTTGAAGATAATCTGAATAAAGCCATTAACCAGGTTAAGGCAGCAGCAGCTAAAGGTGCAGAAATAGTTTGTTTACAGGAGCTGTTTACTTCCCTGTATTTCTGTGATGTGGAAGATTATGAAAACTTTAAACTGGCAGAAGCAATCCCCGGAGCTACTACTGATACCCTGGGTAATCTTGCTAAAGAACTGAATGTAGTAATTATAGCTTCCTTATTCGAAAAAAGAGCCAAAGGCATTTACCATAATACAACTGCAGTACTGGATGCTGATGGTACTTATCTGGGTAAATACCGTAAAATGCATATACCGGACGATCCTGCTTTTTACGAAAAATTCTATTTTACACCAGGCGACCTGGGTTATAAAACCTTTAAAACCAAATATGCTACCATTGGGGTACTGATCTGCTGGGATCAATGGTACCCGGAAGGAGCCAGGATTACTTCCTTAATGGGTGCAGAAATCTTATTCTTCCCTACTGCTATTGGCTGGGCCACTCACCAGGATGAAGCTACCAATACAGAACAATACAATGCCTGGCAAACCATTCAGCGCAGCCATGCAGTGGCAAATGGAGTGCATGTGGTAAGCGTGAACAGGGTTGGGTTTGAACAGAATGGCCAGATGAAATTCTGGGGAGGCAGTTTTGTAAGTAATCCATTCGGAAGCTTATTATACAAAGCTTCTCATGAAGCTGAAGAGACTGCCGTGGTGGAAATTGATACAAAGCAGACTGATTTCTTCAGAACACACTGGCCGTTTCTACGGGACAGGAGAATTGATTCTTATCAGCCTATTACCAAAAGATTTATTGACGGGGATGAATAATCCCTGATATTGTATCTTATTTCTAATGATTGCACACTTTACCAAGCACTATTGTAATGAAAGAGACTAACAGTACCCCCACTCCCAAAGAAATGGGCTATTTTTTTCCGGCAGAATGGCATCAGCATACGGCTACCTGGTTAAGCTGGCCTCATAAAGAAGCAAGCTGGCCTGGTAAAATTAACACGATTTATCAGCCTTATTGCCAGTTTATTAAAGCTGTTAGTGGAGGTGAAAAACTGTGTATTAATATCTACAATGAAGCCATGAAGGCTTTTGCTACAGAACATTTAGTGGCTAATGGGGTTGATCTTAATCAGATTGAATTTTATATGCATCCTACCAATGATGCCTGGTGCCGGGATCATGGTCCGGCTTTCCTGATTAACCCTGCTGAAAAGAAGAAACTGATTGTGGACTGGGACTATAACGCCTGGGGCGATAAATATCCGCCCTATGACCTGGATGATGTAATCCCGACTTTAATAGGGAAAAAATTGAACCTTCCGGTATATCACCCGGGTATTGTTATGGAAGGGGGATCGGTGGATTTTAATGGTGCAGGTACTTTAATTACTTCTACGGCCTGTTTATTGAATCCCAACCGCAATCCATCCCTGAACCAGGAACAGATTGAAGATTATTTACGAAACTACTATGGAGTAGAGCAGATTCTTTGGGTGGAAGAAGGAATTGTTGGGGATGATACGGATGGCCATATTGATGATACTGTAAGGTTTGTAAATGAAGATACCGTTGTAGCCGTGGTGGAAGAGAACAGTAAGGACGACAATTTCGCCCTCCTGCAGGAAAACCTGAAACTGCTGCACCAAATGCGGCTCTTAAACGTCAAGGCTTTGAATGTAATTGAACTGCCAATGCCTGCCAACCCGGTTATTTGGGAAGGACAAAGACTGCCTGCATCCTATGCCAATTTCTATATTTCCAATGCAGCGGTGGTAGTGCCGGTGTACAATGATCCCAATGATGCAAAAGCCTTGGCCATTCTTGAAAAATGTTTTCCTGAACGTAAAGTAACAGGTATTCTTTCAACGGATGTGATCTGGGGATTGGGCAGCTGGCATTGCTTAAGTCAGCAGGAACCTTCTGTGCTGTAATTATTCCTAACTTTAAGTATAATTCTACCATATGATTCAATTCTCTTCACCGATTGCTGGTTGTATGCGTTGGGGAAAATGGGGTGCTAATTTTTCTACCAGTGCTTACAGAAAAATGATTGAAACCTGCTTACAGCACCAGATTACCAGTTTTGACCATGCGGATATTTATGGCCATTATACTACAGAAGAAGAATTTGGCAATGCTTTAAAAGAAGCGCCGGCACTGCGCAGCCAGATGCAGCTGATAACCAAATGTGGTATCCGGATGTTATCCGATAACAGGCCGGAACACCTGATCAAATCTTACAATACTACTAAAGAACATATCATTGTATCTGCTGAACGGTCGCTCGAAAATTTAGGCACCGATTACCTGGATGTTCTATTGATTCACCGCCCGGATGCTTTATTAAACCCGCATGAAGTGGCAGAAGCGGTTGACCAGCTGAAACAGCAGGGAAAGATCAAACAATTCGGGGTTTCCAATTTCCTGCCGCACCAGGTAAATATGTTACAGGCATTTGTGGATGTGGAAATTAACCAGGTGGAGATTTCTATCATTCATTTAAAACCTTTTCTGGATGGTACGCTTGACCAGTGTATTGAAAATAATATTTTACCCATGGCCTGGGCACCAATGGGAGGAGGTATACTCACAGATGAAAACCACCCCCGTTTCAGAAGTATTACTGCTACGGCATCAGAACTGGCAGATAAATATGCCACCAGTACAGATGAAATATTAGTCGCATTTCTTTTAAAACACCCTTCTAAAATTATACCGGTAATTGGCAGTACCCGGCCCGACAGGTTATTAATGGCCAAAAATGCGGCACATATTCCGCTGACCAATGAAGAATGGTACCAGTTATGGACTGCTTCCACGGGCGAAGATGTACCTTAGATAATATTAAAAAAAGGCATTCTTTAAAGAATGCCTTTTTATTAAACAGATAAACCTGTTGAAAATTAATCCAAATCTTTTTCTGTTGAGGCATTCACTTTTACAAATGCTGCCCTGGAAGGTGCAGGTGCCTGTTTCCCCTTTAATCCCAGCCACAAAACTTCATTGAATTTATAATCCGGAATATTATCCTCATGCTTAAAATCAAAAGCAGCACTTTTTTTAGCTGCTTCATTGGAAGCAGTATTCTTATCATTCAGGCTGATATTCTCCGGTAAATACTGGTAAGGTCTCAAATCAGGGTTGGCAGTAAATGACTGCCACATAGAAGGCGCTGCTGCATCATATTGTGTCATAGGTGGTAAGCCCAGGATCAGTTCAATGGTGCGCAGTAAAGAAGAAGTGGAATACATGGAATGATCGGTATAGTTTCTTTTTACATAGGGACTGATTACATAGGCCGTCGTGCGGTGCGCATCTACATGGTCGGCTCCGTTCTGCGCATCATCTTCCACTATAAACACTGCAGATTCTTTCCAGATAGGGCTTTTACTTAAATAATCAATAAACATACCCACTGCCAGGTCATTATCCGCTACATGTGCATAAGGGCTGGGCCTTCCTTTTCTTATGCCTTCGGTATGGTCATTCCCAAATCTTAAAGTATTCAAAGCGGGTACAGCATGTTTGGCTACCAAAGAATCAAAATCTTTTGTCCATGCCCTGAACCGGGTGGTATCCCGGATGGCTAAATCCCATCCTGCATAAGTAGTACAAAAATGATTGTCCAATACAGGTAAACTGGCTTTTTTAGAGTCTGTAAACTCACCATAGGTTCTGTAACTTACCTTATTCCGCTGGCAATTATTCCAGATAAATCCGGCTTTATTGTTGGCAATGGCACGCACCCCCTCCCCATCATAATCACCGCCCCTGCCGCCATAACTGGTAGGCCAGGTTTTTTCCAGGTAATCCGTTGCATACGCACCCATACTCCAGTTATGCCCATCGGCACTTACTTCTGCATCGCAATAAAAATTATCCAGTAAGACAAAGTTCCCCGCTAATGCATGCAGGTTGGGTGTATATTTTTGTCCGAATAAAACCAGGCTGGTATCCCCGTTACCACCGGGCATATCCCCTAAAACCTGGTCATAGGTCCGGTTTTCCTTAATAATATAAAAAACATATTTAATCGGCGAAGGGTCGCCCACTTTCATGGGTATCGGATTGCCAGCAGCCCCTTTTGATATTAATTCATTATCCTTACTATAGGGCGAATTTTGATATACTGCTTTTGAATACACACTTAATTCTTCGGGGCTTGGTTCCGGAATGATACTCAGTGTACCTAAAAATAATCCTGCTATATACTGTACTTCCTGTGGCTTTGAATTATCTCCCTGCTGGTAATTGACAGCTTGTTTTTTGCCAAAAGGATTGGGGCCATAGGGATTGGCTTTGGAAGTAAATCCTTTCCCATTACTCACAAATATTTTTTTACCAATCACTTTTACATTGGTGGGGTACCAGCCCACCGGAATAAATCCTTTTGATAAAGATTTACCGGCCACACTTACATCAAAAACAGCCAGTGAATTATTATCTGCATTGGCCACATACAGTGTTTTCCCCTCTTCACTTAATGCCACCCCATTACTGGTAGACCCACTGGGCGAATTGGGGAATAAAGCTGCATTTAAAGTTTCAATCACTTTTGACTTTGCCACATCAATCACAGAAACTGAATTATCATTCGCATTGGCTACATACAAATATTTTTCATTTTTGCTGAAACAGAATTCATTGGGGTGATCACCCACAACAATTGAATCCTGTTTCGTATTTGACCTTGTATCAAACAACAATATTTTACCTGCCCCCCATAAAGAAATAAATAAAGTCTTCTGATCTTTAGATAACATACAACTATAGGCTTCAGATCCTAAAGGAATGGTTTGGATAACAGACTTCTTTTGAAGGTCCAGAATATACAGGCTGTTATTTTCCTTGGTAACCACATACAATAATTGCCTGCTGTCATTCACAGCTATCCCGGAAGGTGATATTTTTACCGGCCATTTCTTTCCCAATACCAGGGTATCTGCAACAGTCAATTTATGATTGCGGATAGCATATTTTAGAATGATATTGTCATTACCACCGGAAGCATATAAAAAATGGTCATCCGCACTAAATGCTAACCCATACCAGCTTTTACCAATTACTACCCTGTCCATTTCCTGTTCCTTTACTGCATCAATCAGCTGAATGGTTTGTTTGCTCTGTCCATTATTGGTCACTGCAATCATTTTCTGATCATGACTTATCACCATATTTAGCGGCAGGTCGCCCAACTCAATACTTTTACCTGCAGGTGTAAGGCTCCAGCCATTGGGCAATAGAATCCTGTTCTTTTCCACCTCAGCAAAAGACTGTGAAAAAAGCTGCAAACTGCAGAATGAACAGAGTATAATCAGAAAATATTTCATAGCAATTATTTGCCTAAAGTTAACAAAAATCAACCTCATCTGCAAGCATTTTGAAGAAATAATATAAGAATAAAATGGAAATTTTTTATCAAAATATTAATGCACAATTAATTGATTATCTGTTACTTAAAATATTTAAATATATATATTAATTACTTAAATTAAGAGAGATTGCAGCAATGATACAGATGGATTAATTTTTACCGGAAGTATAGAAACATTTAATACCTGAACAGGAATTTACCCGGAATTACATCCACCAGCAGGTCTTTTGCATAAAACAATTCACCATCCATCTGCACTGCTAATTCCTGGTCTGCATGTATTTCAAATTGTGTATCCTGTAAATGAGTAATAAAGGATAAGCGATAATGTTTTCCTTTTTCTATCACTGGTAAAAAGCGAAACCTTTTAAGTACGGATAACGCATTACTAAGTACCATATCCAGCTTACCATCAGATACGGAAGCACCCGGAGAAATATGAAATCCTCCTCCTGCTTTAGGAGAATTGGTAATCATGGCCAGTAAAAAATGGCCCTGTTTTAAAAAACCAGGAGCTACAACTTTTAAAAAAGGTTCTTTAAACCTAAACATGGTCAAAACAACTGCAATCAGATAACCCAGATGCCCGCCAATTAAGCGTATCGAACCCATTGAGCGCAATACTTCTCCATCAAATCCAATACCCAGGCAATTAATATAGAGTTTGCCGTTTACTTTACCAGCATCCACTTTTCGGGGATCAGCCTGTAAAACCAGATCAAAAATTTGTTTGTTAGAACTTTTGCCATACAGGTGACAGGCAAAATCGTTACCCGTACCTCCTTTGTATAAAACCAGTGGTAAGGAACAATCAGGGTGCTGATTGATAAAATAATTAATGGTACCATCGCCACCAATCAGCCATATATCAGAAAAACAGGTAAAATGTGTAGGCCAGTTATCTGTAAAGACCTGATGTTGTATTTGTTTTCGTAACAACTGCTCATCCATCCAAAGGGCAAATTGAATACCGTGATGGTTACCTGCATTGGGGTTAGCTAATATGGCAATATTAAAGGGCAGCATGGGGGCAAGAGCATAAATCTACAATAAAAAACGGTTGTATAAATAATGGTTGGTATAATGGGTTGGTATAGGTACAATAAAAAACCCCGCATAAAGCGGGGTTTAAAAGAATACGGCAGCTACCTACTCTCCCAGGGACTATGCCCAAGTACCATCGGCCATGAGGGACTTAACTTCTCTGTTCGGAATGGGAAGAGGTGAACACCCTCGGCAAAACCACCATAAAATCTTTGAGTTGATCACTCATAATTATTTACATATTGGAAAAGCTCACATACAAGTATAAAAAAATAAAGCTTACGGGTAATTAGTACTACTTGGCTTTGCTATTACTAGCTGTACACCTATAGCCTATCAACGTCATAGTCTCTGACGACCCTTAAAAGTTAACTCATCTTGAGGAAGGTTTCACGCTTAGATGCTTTCAGCGTTTATCCTGCCCGTACATAGCTACTCTGCATTGCACCTGGCGGCACAACAGATACACCAGCGGTACGTACGACCCGGTCCTCTCGTACTAAGGTCATGTCCTCTCAATTAACTAGCGCCCACCACAGATAGGGACCGAACTGTCTTGCGACGTTCTGAACCCAGTTCACGTGCCACTTTAATCGGCGAACAGCCGAACCCTTGGGACCTTCTCCAGCCCCAGGATGTGACGAACCGACATCGAGGTGCCAAACCTTACCGTCGATATGAGCTCTTGGGTAAGATCAGCCTGTTATCCCCGGAGTACCTTTTATCCTTTGAGCGACGTCCCTTCCATGCAGAAACGCCGGATCACTTTAGCCTGCTTTCGCACCTGCTCGACATGTATGTCTCACAGTCAAGCACCCTTTTACTAATGCGCTCTTCGTACGATTACCAACCGTACTGAGGGTACCTTTGCGAGCCTCCGTTACTCTTTAGGAGGCGACCACCCCAGTCAAACTACCCACCATGCACTGTCCCTCGTTAGAGGTTAGGTTCTAAGCAAACAAAGGTTGGTATTTCAACGTTGACTCCACAATACCTGGCGATACTGCTTCATAGTCTCCCAACTATCCTACACATTGTTGGCTCAAAATCAATGCAAAGTTGTAGTGAAGGTTCACGGGGTCTTTCCGTCCCGTGGCGGGTAACCGGCATCTTCACCGATACTACAATTTCACCGGGCTCGTGGAGGAGACAGTGTTCAACTCATTAGACCATTCGTGCAGGTCGGAACTTACCCGACAAGGAATTTCGCTACCTTAGGACCGTTATAGTTACGGCCGCCGTTTACTGGGGCTTCAGTCAGGAGCTTTGGCTTGCGCCGAACACCCTTCCTTAACCTTCCAGCACCGGGCAGGTATCAGGCTCTATACGTCATCTTACGATTTTGCAGGGCCCTGTGTTTTTGTTAAACAGTTGGTTGAACCATTTTACTGAGACCACCCATAAGGTGGTACGCTTTATCCCGAAGTTACAGCGTCAATTTGCCTAGTTCCTTCTCCACGGCTCACCCGAGCGCCTTAGAATACTCATCCCGTCTACCTGTGTCGGTTTGCGGTACTGGCTGCTATAATCGCTTTTCTTGGCAGGGATTTTATTGTTTCGCTTCCCCCGAAGGTTCCACTCAGGCGAACATCCGTCTGTTCGCAACAACCACGTCCCTGCGTCACTTTCATTATATAGCAGGTGAAGGAATATTAACCTTCTTTCCATCAGATGCCCCTTTCGGGTTTTCCTAAGGACCAGACTAACCCTGATCCGATTAACGTTGATCAGGAAACCTTAGACTTTCGGCGATGGAGTTTTTCACTCCATTTATCGTTACTTATGCCTACATTTTCTTTTGAAACCGCTCCACCATTGGTCGCCCAACAGCTTCAATGCAGGTTTCAATGCTCCCCTACCACTTCGAACAAGTTCGAAATTTAGAACTTCGGTTCGTAGTTTGATGCCCGATCATTTTCCGTGCAGGACCTCTCGACCAGTGAGCTGTTACGCACTCTTTAAATGAATTGCTGCTTCCAAGCAAACATCCTGGCTGTTATTGAAGTCCCACCTCGTTCATTCAACTTAACTACGTATTAGGGACCTTAGTTGCTAATCTGGGTTATTTCCCTCTCGGCCACGGACCTTAGCGCCCGCAGCCTCACTCCCGGAGATATATGATAGCATTCGGAGTTTGTCAGGGTTTGGTAGGCGATGA
>Ga0364867_10047_pt1:0-27500 | contig 76783 bp, 53 predicted proteins | sample ExccelAu500001D4_3_FD_206915 | JGI IMG/M metagenome (GOLD analysis project Ga0364867, IMG submission 206915) | Enriched cells from Trout Bog Lake Hypolimnion, Wisconsin, USA - BchlTB.Aug13.5000.01.D4 | ecosystem: Environmental > Aquatic > Freshwater > Lake > Hypolimnion/Profundal zone... | reverse complement strand
ACGCTTTAGACAGGACCACAGGAAATGTATTGTGGAGCAAAGACAATAAATACCTCTATGTGGCCGCTCAAAGCCATGGGGGGGTACCTGTTTACAGGATTGACGTAAAAAGCAAACAGATACTGCAGTTGACTGACGATAATGCCGGTATCAGCAGTATAGACCTGAAAGGCAATACCCTCGTTTATTCCAAAACAGAAGTGGCAGACCCATTTGAATTATATGCAGGCGATACCTTGATGAAACATAGCATTCGCCTATCCCAATTGAATACAGAATGGCTGCAGGGCAAAGCCCTCTCTTATCCGGAGAAACATAGTTTCACCAATGAAAAAGGGCAACTGGTAGACTATTGGGTAATGAAACCCCTGCATTATAAAGAAGGTCAAAAATATCCTTTGCTGCTGGACATACATGGCGGCCCCAGTGCGATGTGGGGGCCCGGAGAAAGCAGTATGTGGCATGAGTTTCAATATTTCTGTGCACAGGGCTATGGCGTGGTGTACAGTAATCCCAGAGGAAGCGGGGGTTATGGAACTGCCTTTTTGCAGGCCAATATCAATGATTGGGGGGATGGCCCCACCAAAGATGTATTGACTGCACTGGACAAAACAATTGCAGAAGGCTGGGCTGATACCAGTAAATTACTGGTATCCGGCGGTTCTTATGCCGGATACCTGGTTAGCTGGATTGTTGGGCATGACCATCGTTTTAAAGCAGCCTGTTCGCAAAGAGGGGTGTATGATTTGAGTACTTTTTTTGGAGAAGGCAATGCCTGGAGGCTGGTGCCCAATTATTTTGGAGGCTATCCCTGGCAACCGGATGTAAAGAAACTGCTGGATTATGAATCCCCCATCACTTATGTGCAGAACATTACCACACCTTATTTAATTTTTCATGGTGAAAATGATTTGAGAACAGGAACCATACAGGGAGAAATGTTATTCAAAAGTTTAAAAGTATTGGGAAGGCCGGTTGAATATGTACGCCATCCGGGTGCAACCCACGAAATTACGAGAACTGGCAATAACCGTCAGCGTATTGATCAGATGCTGCGAACCTATGAGTTTTTTGAAAGATACCTGCAGTTCGCAAATTAAAAATAGTCAGTCAATGAAATCAAACTAGTGGCAATCAATTATTAATAACTATTTGTTTCGTTTATTTCGATTATTACTACTTTTGATTATTAAAAATTCTCATTATGAACACGATACTTGAAAAAACAACAAAGACTGAGCAAAGACTAGCTAAATTAACCATAACAAGGTTCAACCAAAAGAATAAACCACTCGGGAGGAACAAGCATAATTATGTAGATATCAAAATTGAACAGGATGGTGAAACTTTCAGAATTCCTAAAAAAGCAGTCACATTATTATTTGAAATACTGAATAATATGGCATTGGGGAAATCAATTTCTATACTTCATTCAGAAACAGAATTGAGCACACAACAGGCTGCCGATATTCTAAATGTTTCCAGACCACATATTGTTAAACTATTGGAAGAAGGCCACCTTCCGTTCAAAAAAACCGGTACACACAGAAGAATAGATTTAATACATTTGATACAATATAAAAAAAGCCAAAAAGCAACCAGAAATGAAAAACTTGATTTCCTAACTAAACAAGCGCAGGAATTAAACTTAGGTTATTAATGATGCTGTTTCCAAGAAACATAGCTTTATTGGATGCAAATGTTTTATATCCTGCACCTATTAGGGATTATCTTTTAGAGCTTGCCAATATTGAAGTCTATATGTAAGTTTATTGTCTTAATTGGTTCCAATAAATATCCATATTGAATTTAGAGATATTTATATATTTTCCAATATTCAGAATTTTTATTTTTTAGACTTGCTACCCCTATATAATTCTTGAAATCGTATTCAAAAAATCCTTCAGAATTGTAAAAGAAAATTCCTTTTTTCCAACATGCTGTTATTGTTTCTAAAAAGCAACCTAACGAATCAAAGGCACTTATACTAAACTCAAAATCCACATTTGTTGGTAAATAGTAATACACAAAACCATAATTTGGTGAATCTTTCTCACAATCAAGAAGATAAAAATCACCCCCTGTAGATTCAAATATTGGAAACATAGATTTTTTCCAACCTTGAATTTTTCCAGCCAAATTCGAGTAACGATTTATTGCATTCTCCAAGGAAATAATTGTTCCTAATGGAACAATCCAAATCTCAATAAATTCTTTTTGTGCCATTTCTAAATTTATCCCATTCTTATACTTGTAAAAAGTATATGCTTCTTCCGGGAAAGATAAATTTAACAACTTTATTTTGGCCTCAATTTCGTTCCTGTTCAATCCAGCATTAAGGTATTTTACAATAGGTGAATGCACACTTCTTAATGTCGCATAAAACTCATTCAGTATTCTGTCATTATTATCCACTGTCATGAACATAATTAACTTTCTTTAACAAATTAAAGCCAATCAGCGCCTGTTACAATCGCATACAAATAAAGATAGTCACTTTTATTAACCAGTACTGGCAGATTGACTGGATATTACTGTCAAAGAAGTCCGTATTATTCAGTAAAAGCTTAACATTTTAAGGTTTCAAAAGCTAAGATCTTGGCAATGATATGTTTGTACAGGCCTGACTTTTTCTGCCACAGCATCCACATATAATGAAACGGTGGCTCCTCCTACAAATACTACCTGATCCTGCAAATGGCCAAGCGCATTATATACCACTTTAATTCTTGTTAAATTATGCCGATGGTTGCTCATTAAAAACAATTTCGCATTTCTCAAAACGCGAAACGCAAAAAGAGAAATTTTACATGGATTATTAGTAAATCCAGCTTTAATGAAATAATGAACATCTTTTCTGCAGCAAGGGACTGCACCTCCAAAATAACTTTCAGATGGTATCACAAAATGTGATACCATACCCTCGATTTCCTTACCTGTCATCTCGAACATAAAATCTTTGGGGAATCGATCGGGGTTCCTTTTTTTCCATACAGTGATATTGATTTCATACAATCTAATACTATTCTTTTACTATCTGTATATATTATACATGTATGAAAGGACTATTTGTATAGAAAAACTAACTATTATTTGGAAATTGACAGGAGCCTGATTGGGGTCAAATTGCCTGTTACCCTAATCATACCCCAATGATACTATATAGATAACCTAATGATATTATAATAACAGGGCATTAGGATATCTATATAGTACAAGTACATTATTATTATTTTAACCTTGTTTTATATGCTATTTTAATCTCTTTCAGTCTTCAATGAATATTCATTTACCATTACATCAGGTAAGCAAATAGCAACAGTAGAGGATGATAATAGTTGTAAAGGCCCGCTGTGCAGGTTTACTTTCTACAAAATGAAAGGAGTGTGTAAAAAACGAGTGGTTCGTTCAGTAAGCGGACCAACTGCAGACCAAAATAAAAAGGACCCTGCATGTGCAAGATCCCGATAAGTATATGAAAACAGGCTATCTGTATTATTTCCGTATTATGCCAATGGCAAATCAAACCCAAACAAACTGCCATTACCCACCGTACTGTTTACCCAAATAGTGCCACCTTCAGCCTCTATAAATTCTTTGGAGATGGCCAGTCCCAGTCCGGTACCGGAACTTTCCAGAGATCCCGGCACTTTAAAATACCGGTCAAATATGCGGTTCAGGTATTTCTGATCAATACCCGGGCCGGTATCTTGTACCCGGAAAGAAACGGCATGGTCCTCCGGTAATACACTAACCTCAATACTGCTGTCTGCGGGGGAATATTTAATAGCATTGGTTAAAAAATTAATCAGTACCCAGGAAGTCTTCTCCAGATCGGCATGCACATCACCCAACACATTGGGTACATTCTTATGCAGCTTTATATTTTTCTGGCCAGCCTGCTTCTGTACGGCATTTACTGCTTTTTCTATTATCTGCGGAGGGGAGACTGACTGTAACTTTAACTGTATATTTCCCGTTTCTACCTGCGACATATTAAGGAGTTCTCCGGTAATCTTTAATAAGCGGTTGGAATCTTCCCGGATACTCTGTAATAATTCTTTCTGTTCATTGTTCATTTCCCCAATTCGGGGGTCTGCCAGTAATTTGGCACTCATTTTTATAGAAGAGATAGGCGTTTTCAGCTCATGGGATACGGTTGCTATAAAATTAGTCTTGGCTTCATTCAATTCATGGAATGGAGTGATATTACGAAGTACAATCACCTGACCAATCTGCTCATTGTTATTATTTACAATCAGTACATCTTTATTAAAATAACTTTCCTTATTATCTGCAAATATTTTTAATTCCGTTTTGGTTTCATCCTGTAACAAGGTCCGCATCAGGTCGTTATGCAATGCTACATCTGGTGCATATTTTCCTATAATATCCTGTTCTTTTAAACTCAGTAATTTTTCTGCAATCGCATTTAAGAAAAGGATATTCTTTTTCTCATCCAGCCCCACAATCCCATCCCGCATCTGGTTAATAATGGTTTCAATCCGGCTTTTTTCAAATTTAATTTTAGCCAGGTTACTATGCTCATAGCCGTCTAACTTCTCAGCCATCAGGTTAAAGGTCTGAGCCAGTTCGCCAAATTCATCTTTCTGATCCAGGTAAATTCTTTTGGTATAATTTCTTTTGGCAATTTCCTTGATGCCTTCAGACAAAGCACTGATGGGGGTAGAAATCACACGCGGAATATTAAAGACCAGGGTAAATGCCACCAGGGTAAGAATAGTAAAAATAATGGTAAGCCAGAAAGTGGCATCATCTGCTATTTTTTTGGCTATTTCATTCTTCCGGTAAATAGCATTCTGGTTTAAATCATTAATCAGTTGCAGGCCCTGTCTGATCTCCGGATAGTTGCTACTGTCTGCCGGGTCTGCTTTCAGTTCATTGAAATTTTTCCTCAATGTCTCCGTTGCTTGTTTTTCCCCTGGCTCAGTAATATTATGTTCCTGCTTTACCAGATTTTCTTCAAAAGTTTCATAGGCTTTTTTATTGCCGGGCAATTCTTCCAGCGACCTCAACATATTATTGGAAAAGACCAGGGTTTCGTAATTGTTTTTAATGATATTATCTGAGTTATAGCTTATTTTATTGATATAAAATATGCCGAGTACTCCAAATAACAGAATCACCAGAAAGAGAAATCCCAGTGAAACCACCAGCTTTGTTTTTATATTGGGTTTCATTTTTACAATTATTTTTTTATTTTCTTACACATATCCAGCCCCCTCCTAGGATAATATTACCAGGTCTGCTTCTGCAGCAGACAATTTTTTCAGTAACTGGTTAAACACAGCAGTCCTTAGTATAAAATTATATAAGCTTACATGTGGTTTTCCAATACATACTGTAGTTATATTTTTTTCTTCAGTGGTAGCCAGTATCCCTTTTGCAATATTATTACTTTTCACTTTTATCACTTCTGCCCCCAGTTCGGTAGCCAGTTTAAAATTATTGATCAGGTGCCGCTGTGCAGCCAGCCCTATTTTATCTCCATCTTCTTTCGGGGTTTGCACATACAGTAAATACCATTTGGAATTATAATAGGATGCCAGCCTGGCTGTTTTCCGGATCACTTTTTTAGCCACTTCATGGTTACTGCTGATACATGCCATTAAACGTTCCTGTTTGGCTAATGTTCTGGGCAGTTCATTTTCGATTTTTCTTTCTACCTGACTGGCTACTTCTTTTAATGCCAGTTCCCTTAACTGCAATATTTTCTCTGCCTGAAAAAAGTTTTTCAGTGCTATTTCAATTTTGTCGGTCGTATAAATCTTCCCTTCTTTTAACCGGGATATTAATTCATCAGCTGTAAGATCGATATTGACCACTTCATCTGCCATCGATAACACCCGGTCAGGGATTCTTTCTGCCACCACTATACCAGTAATGCCTTTTACTTCTTCATTCAGGCTTTCTATATGTTGAATATTCACCGCACTGATTACATTGATACCGGCATCCAGTATTTCCATTACATCCTGCCATCTTTTTTCATTCTTACTGCCTTCTATATTGGTATGTGCCAGTTCATCCACCACCACTACTTCGGGATGCAGGTTTAAAACCGCCTGAGTATCCAGTTCTTCCAGTTCTTTTCCCTTATAAAATAATTTTCTTCTGGGTATAACGGGCAGCCCCTCAATTAAAGCCTGGGTTTCGGCCCGGTTATGTGTTTCCACATACCCTATTTTGATATCTATCCCATTTCTTAACAGGCTCTGGGCTTCCTGTAACATGCGATAGGTTTTGCCCACACCGGCACTCATGCCGATATATATTTTAAACTTACCCCGCCTGCTCTTACGGATAAGGTCTAAAAAATGCTGGACATTATTTTCTTTTTCGGTAGCCATAAAATATTTTATAAACAAATATTTTCAGTCATGATGATTTCAATATTTCATTTACACTCCTTCAGGTAAATTTAGTTAAATACTGTGGGTATCTATGTAAAACTGACCCGGCTGTAAACCGGATCAGCTTAAAAGAATGTATTACAGTGCCCGTTGATTAAAACTTCCCATTCTATTTCAATTGATCTAATTGAATATTTAACTTAAGCACATTAATTTTTTCTGGCCCAAATAAATTCAGCAATGGTTTTTGCGTATTTTTTGCCACCAAATCCAATATTTTATCTGCTGACAGATTCCTCACTTTTGCAATTCTTGCTACCTGAATCTTAGCTGCCTGTACAGAAATATCAGGATCTAATCCGCTTCCGCTATACGTAACCAGATCTGAAGGAATTTCCTCCTTTTTCACGGTTGGATTGTGTACCAGAAAACTGTCAATTTTTGACTGTATATCTTTTAAATAGTCTGTATTACCCGGACCTTTATTACTTCCTGAAGATGCTGCAGCATTATAAGCAGCAGCGGAAGGCCGGCCCCAGAAATACTTATCATCTGTAAATTTTTGTCCAATATTCGCATAACCAACCACTTTTCCATTAACCATCAGGGTTTCACCCTTTCCACCCCCGGGTGCTAATTTTGCCACTGCTGCAATAAACAGGGGGTATATTACCGCACAGATCACAATAAATACTGCGGTAAGCTTTAAAGAGGGCAACAAATATTTTTTCATACCTTATTTTTTAACTTTTTTTCAATAATGAAAACTTACTTCTTATTACTGCTTTACATAAATAATGCAAGCAGCATATCAATTAATTTTATACCAATAAAAGGTGCAATAATGCCACCCAGTCCATAAATCAACAGGTTTCTGCGTAATAAGGCACTGGCTCCGATTGGCCTGTAGGCAACCCCTCTTAAAGCCAAAGGAATTAAAATAGGGATAATGATGGCATTAAAAATTACTGCGGATAAAATAGCACTTTCCGCACTTTTAAGATACATGATATTCAGTGCCTGTAATCCCGGAATAGAAACAATAAATAAAGCGGGTACAATGGCAAAATACTTGGCCACATCATTGGCAATTGAAAAAGTAGTAAGTGTTCCGCGGGTCATTAATAACTGCTTACCTATTTCCACAATTTCTATCAGTTTGGTAGGGTCATTATCCAGGTCCACCATATTTCCAGCTTCTTTAGCAGCTGCAGTACCACTATTCATTGCTACGCCTACATCAGCCTGTGCAAGGGCAGGTGCATCATTGGTTCCATCACCCATCATGGCCACCAATTTACCACCCAGCTGTTCCTTTTTAATATAATTCATTTTATCCTCCGGCTTGGCTTCCGCAATAAAGTCGTCCACACCGGCTTTTTCTGCTATAAATTTAGCCGTTAAAGGATTGTCGCCTGTTACCATCACTGTTTTTACTCCCATCTTACGTAAACGGGCAAAGCGTTCCTGAATGCCTGGTTTTATAATATCCTGCAATTCAATTACACCCAGTACTTTTTCATTTTGGCTAACCACCAGTGGTGTACCTCCATTATTTGCAATGAGGCTTACTCTTTCGGCAGTATCTTCCGGAAATTGATTGCCGGCATTTAATACAATTTTCTTAATGGAATCAAAAGCTCCCTTCCTTATTCTTAATCCACTGGGCAAATCAATACCACTACACCTTGTTTCTGCAGTAAAGGCAACAAATGAAGCACCGGAAGTATTAAATTTATTCACATTCAGATTGGCTAATTCCAATATTGATTTTCCTTCAGGGGTTTCATCGGCCAGTGAAGACAATACACAGGCGTCAGTAAATGATGCTTCATCAATACCATTGGTAGGCCAGAAATTGGTAGCTTTTCTGTTTCCGATGGTAATAGTTCCGGTTTTATCCAGTAAAAGGGTATCCAGGTCTCCGGCAGTTTCAACGGCCTTACCACTTTTTGTAATTACATTGGCACGCAATGCCCTGTCCATCCCTGCAATACCGATGGCACTTAATAAACCACCAATTGTGGTAGGTATCAGGCAAACGTACAGTGAAACAAAAGCAGAAATTGTAATGGGCGTATTGGCATAATCCGAAAAAGGTTTCAGGGTTACACAAACAATCAGGAAGATTAATGTAAAGCTTGCCAGTAAAATGGTTAATGCAATTTCATTAGGTGTTTTCTGCCTGCTGGCTCCTTCCACCAATGCAATCATCTTATCCAGAAAGCTTTCTCCCGGTGCTGTTGTAACTTTTACAGTTATCTTATCGGACAATACTTTTGTACCTCCGGTTACACTGGATTTATCTCCACCGGATTCTCTGATTACCGGGGCAGATTCACCTGTGATGGCAGATTCATCAATGGTGGCAATCCCTTCCACTATTTCACCATCCATTGGAATCAGATCACCGGCAATACAACAAAACAGATCTCCTTTTTTTAACTGCGAACTGTTTACCATTACTATTTTAGTCCCTTCCAGTTTCTTTGCAGGGGTTTCTTCCCTGGTCTTTCTTAAACTATCTGCCTGTGCTTTACCTCTTGCTTCGGCAATTGCTTCGGCAAAATTTGCAAACAACACAGTTATAAACAGAATAAAAAAGATGGAAAAGTTATAGATAAAACTTCCCTGAGATTTTTCACCTATCAGAATCCAGATACACACTGCTAGCATTACGATTGTTCCGATTTCTACTGTAAACATTACAGGATTACGCAACATTATACGCGGATTCAGCTTTACAAATGATTGTTTAAGTGCATCTTTCACAAGAGAAGCCTCAAACAGTTTATTAGATTTATTCTTTGCCATAATTTTCGATATTTATCCGTCAATTTTTACACAGCAACCTTACAGACGTTTTTATTTATATTTTCTGATAAAATTTTAATGCGCTATACTGAAATATTCTGCAATAGGGCCCAATACCAGTGGCGGGAAATAAGACAGGGCTGTTACAATTATAATTACAGCAAATGTCATCACGCCAAATGTTAATGAATCTACTTTTAAAGTACCAGCAGATTCTGGTATATATTTTTTCTTTGCCATCAGTCCCACAATTGCAATAGGCCCGATAATGGGCAGATACCTGCCTAAGATCAGTACAAAGCCTGTCATCACATTCCAGAAAATATTATTCCCTGTAAGCCCTGCATACGCACTGCCATTATTTGCATTAGAGGAAGTTACCTGGTAGAACATTTCTGTAAAGCCATGAAAACCCGGGTTATTTTGCCATGCAGAGGGCTTCATGTCCCAGGGGGCATTTGAATAATGTATTAATACATAACAAGCTAATGCAGTACCACCCTTTATTAAAAATGCTGATAATAAAGTAACCAATGCAGCTATTTTAACTTCCCTGGCTTCCACTTTATGACCCATAAATTCGGGTGTTCGGCCTACCATTAGCCCTGATATAAATACTGCAATAATGATGTAGATAAAATAGTTAAGTATACCCACGCCACAGCCGCCATAAAAAGCGTTTACCAGCATACCCAGCAACTGCATTAAACCAGACACAGGCATAGAACTGTCATGCATGGAATTAACAGAACCTGTTGAAATAATGGTGGTTACAATACTCCAGTATCCGGATGCAGCGGGTCCAAATCGTACTTCTTTCCCTTCCATTGCTCCTGTAACCTGCGTAACTCCCATTTTTGCTATTTCTGGGTTTCCATGTATTTCTGAAATTACGGTTGGAATCAGGAGGCATAACATTCCAATAGTCATGATGCCAAAAATTACATTGGCAAATTTCTTTCGCTTAATATAAAAACCCATTGCAAACAGTAAAGCAATTGGCAACAAAACCTGTGCAATTACTTCCAGCATATTGGTAAAATAATTAGGGTTCTCCAGTGGATGTGCAGAATTTGCATTAAACCATCCTCCTCCATTATTGCCTAAATGTTTAATGGCAATCATACCAGCAGCTGGGCCTCTGGATACCTGAACCGTATCTCCCTGAAGAGTAGTGATAGTATCTTTTCCATCATAACTGGCAGGTGTACCGTTAAATGCAAGTAAAACTGCAATTACAATACAAATGGGCAATAAAATTCTGGTAATAGTTAAAGTGAAAATATGCCAGAAATTTCCCAGGTTGTTGGTGGTCTTTTCTTTCAGTCCGTTAAATAATGCTACCACACAGGCAATACCTGTTGCTGCACTTACAAACTGTAAAAAAGTGATGACAAATAATTGGGTTAAATAGGTAACTCCTGTTTCTCCTGAATAATCCTGCAGATTACAGTTAACCACAAAACTGATGGCCGTATTAAAACTTAAATCAGCTGTCATACCCGGATTATGGTCCGGGTTCAAAGGCAAATGCCCCTGAAAAATGAACATAAAAAAAGCATAAACCAGCCATAGCATATTAATAGTAAGCATGGCCCTTAAAAAATCTTTCCAGGTCATTGCCTGATTAGGATTAATTCCTGCAATACGGTATATAAATGCTTCCACAGGCTTCAAAAAATCCAATGCCGTTTTTTCTCCACTATAAACCTTTGAAAAATATTTCCCCAGTGGATAGGCTAAAAGAACTGTAAGCAGGAAACATACAATAATTCCAATTAATTCTGTATTCATTATTATTGATTTGTAGGGTTAAAACTTTTCTGGTTTCAGTAAAACATATAAGAGGTAACCAAATACCACAATTGAAAGAACAAAGAGTATGATAAACATAATTTTAGATTTTAGATTACCGGATTTTAAACGTTTTCAAAAAAGTCAATTGATTTAAAAAAAAGATAAAAGCAGAGTAACCCTGCCGCAATTAATAAAATTGTCATCCACATAGTTTTAGTTTTTTAATGAAACAAAATTTTTATCTTCTCATACACAAGCACCATCATACCTATTACAAATAACCATGCAACTATTATAATGATAATTAGTATTATTTTTTGGAACAGTTGATTTTGTTCTGCTGGCATTTAAGGTACTGAATAATGCAGTGTTTGATGATTACATTCATTTACCAAACTAAATGCCGCATAATGACAACTGCTGTTTAAATGAAGCTAACTGCCTGCAATTCTGCACTTTAGAAGTTAACAATAACAAATGTGGTCATTTACAAAAGAAAAAGACCTTTCCGAATTGGAAAGGTCTTTTTCAAAATGAATCAGATTGAAATATTATAAATGGGTATTAATCTGGTACTCTTCAATTTTCCGGTATAGAGTGGTTAGCCCTATATTCAGTAAACGGGCTGTTTCTGTTTTATTCCCCTTGGTATGATTCAGCACTCTCTGAATATGTAATTTCTCCACACTGGCCAGGTCAAATGCAGAGAGTTGTTTATTGTTTTCCAGGCTTTGCGACTGAAATTCAACGGGTAATTGCTGATCAGTCAGTTCAGTTCCATCAGTTAAAATCACTGCACGCTCAATAATATTTTTCAATTCACGGATATTCCCCTTCCAGTCATGATTTTCCAGGTGCAGTAAAAAAGCATCTGAAATACAGGAAACTTTTTTATTCATTTTATCCGCAAATACTTTCACAAACTGGTCGGCCAGAATATGAATATCTTTTTTTCTTTCCCTTAATCCTGGCAATGAAATAGTAAATACATTGAGCCTGTAAAACAAATCATCCCTGAACCTGCCTTCTTTAACTTCAATGGATAAATTACGGTTAGTAGCGGCAATAATCCGCACATTTACCTTGGTACATTTGGTATCCCCCACTTTAATAAACTCGTTGGTTTCCAGTACCCTCAGCAATTTAGCCTGCAGGTCAATATTCATTTCACCAATCTCATCTAAAAATAAAGTACCATTATTCGCTTCTTCAATCAATCCCTTTTTATCTTTAATAGCACCTGTAAAAGACCCTGCTTTATGGCCAAAAATTTCACTTTCCAGTAATTCTTTACTGAAAGCACTGCAATTAATAGCTACAAAACTCTTCCCGTTACGTGAACTGGCATTGTGGATGGACTGTGCAAATACTTCCTTGCCGGTTCCGGTCTCGCCCAGTAATAATACATTGGTTTCTGTGGGTGCCACCCGTTTGGCCAGGTCAATGGCATCTTTGATAGCAGGTGATTCGCCCAGTATATTTTCAAAAGTATAACGTTTGGAAACCTGTAATTCCAGCTGCCAGAGCCTTCTTTGTAATTGTGCCTTCTCTGCTGCCCGGTTAAGTAGTGGGATTATTTTTTCATTGTCATCGCCTTTAATAATATAATCAAAAGCCCCGTTTTTCATAGCCTGAACACCATCAGCTATATTTCCAAATGCAGTTAGCAGGATTACTTCCACCAGCGGAAAATGTTTCTTTATTTCTTTGGCATAATCCACTCCATTGCCATCGGGTAGTTTAACGTCACACAAAACAGCATCCACCGTTTCTCTTTCCATCAGTTTAGATGCGGATTTTATATCTGCAGCTTCAAAAACAGTAAAACCTTCCAGTTGAATGATACGTTTCAGTAAACTCCTCAGTTTCTCCTCATCGTCCACTATTAAGACAGAATATTGTTGCATGTATACAAATAATGATCTGCAAAGTTAAGCTTTAGTTTTTATGGCAGATCGCAGCTTTTGCCCTCTTTATCCCTATTTTGAACAGGAAAATACAGATTCAGGATAAATTACGTTAATCAGGAACAGTCCATGGGCAGGTGAAGTAAAATCTGCTTTTGTACAATCTTTTGATGCTATAACAGCCCTGAATTGATCTGCTGTTATTTTTCCCCTTGCTGTTTTAACCATTGTACCCACCAGGCCCCTGATCATCCCTCTCAGGAAACGGTTAGCTTTTACCCGGTACACCAGAAAATCTTCATTTTTTTCCCAATAGGAATATTCCAGTGTACAATTAAAATTATTTACTTGTGTATTGCGCTTGGAAAAGCTGGTAAAATCCCTGTATTCCAGTAATAGGGAAGCAGTCTCCTGTAAACTATTCAGGTCTAAAGCATAAGGATAAAACCAGGCCCGGTCTGCTTTAAAAGGGTCTTTTTGCTGATAGATATAATATTCATACTCCCTGGCAATGGCATTAAACCTGCAATGTGCATCTTCCTTAACTTTTTGAATAATTTTTACCACAATATCAGGTGGTAATATGGCATTCAGGTGGTAGATCGACTGTGGGTCGATATCAAGTGCTGTATCAAAATGAAAATAGTTTTTGGCAGCATGTACACCAGCATCTGTTCTGGATGAACCGGTTAAGCTAAAAGGCTGCCTGTATAAGATGCCCATTGCTTTTTCCATTTCCCATTGAACGGTTACCGCATTCTCCTGTATCTGAAAACCACTATACCGTGTGCCTTTATAAGCCAGTTCAAGAAAATAGCGGGGCATATCAGTCTTTTTGATTCAGGCTGCTAAACTTTGCTATCAGTTCAGGTTGGGTAAATTGGTTGCCAAGTGTAGAAAACTGATTTACATCTGAAATAGCTGGTTTGGCCATTTCAAAAAATCGCAGTTTCCCTTTTTCTGTTAAGAACAAAAACCCTAAATTTTTAACCTGCTCGGTAGTAAAGCTTTTAGTTTTAAAAGAAATTTTTGCAGCTTTTAACATGTCTTCCTCAGTAGTAGCCCCTGCCATATCCAAACGGGTTTTCAGGAAATCTTCAGTAGTGGCTGCCGGTTTTAAAGGAACTGGGATTGTTTTATCGGCCGTTACATTTGTTTGTACAGGTACAACCAGTGCCGGAGCAGCTGATTTTACCTTTGGCTTTACTGCTGTTTGGGTAGTTGTTGGAATATAAATGGCAACTGTGTCAAATTTAGAACCCGATTTGTCTACATAAATCAGATCCGTGCCCGTATTGGAAACCTTTTCAAAAGCTTTACTGACAGTGGTATTAGTTACCGGTGCGTTGTTTTGAACCGGAACAATAATTGGGGCAGATTCAGTGGTAACTGCCTGCACATCAGTATTTGTTTTTTGTGTTGTTGCCTCTGTTATAAATAATGGATTTACAGCAGTTACTGTGTCTTTCACTGGTATAGCGGCGGTACTGTCTTTAATAATCAAAGCTGTCTGATTTACAATTGCTGTGGTCAGTGTGCTGTCTTTTGACGCAGCAGATTGCACACCAGTATTTATCACGAGGGCTGAATCTTTTACAATAACAGGTTCTGTAAAAGCCATAATACTGTCTTTTTTAATGACAGTAGGTACAGGTTTATCCTGAACCAGAGTGGCTGTATCCTGGGTATTACCCGCCATCAGCATTACACTGTCAATCATATCTACCAGTGCAAAACTCTTTTCATTTATTTTTTTAAGGGTCAGCTCTTTGTCGTAATTATCAATTTTTACTGTAAAAGGTTGTTCCGGATAGAGATCATGCGGAAACCCGATAACAAAGTTATACCGGCCCTTTACCAGCTGCGCTAAAACAATATATCCTGAAGTGGTGGAACTATATATCTGCCCGTTCATCTGTACATAAAAAGGTTGCCTGGTTTCATTTTCAATGTAAATTACCTGTTTATCCTGGGCAGCCATCCTGGAAGCACTCATCACTAAGAAAAGAAGTATTAACCCTTTATACATAAATTTCATCATACGCATCAGAAAACATATTTGGCACAAATCTAATCGAAAATACTGCTAAAAAATGCCCCTATTGTCCATTTATCCTCAAAAACAGCATTTTGAAAAATTATAAAACCGATAGGAGGTTCTACTATTATCTTTATCAGATTAAAAATACATCGCATGAAGAAATACCTATTGCCCATATGCATATTTGCATTTATAGCGGCAAGTGCACAGCAGGTTCCGGCAGATACCAGCTGGAAGAAAAATTACAGGGAAACAGCAACTAAAGTCAATGACCTGGTACATACTAAACTGGACGTAAAATTTGATTATGCTAAATCTTATTTATACGGAAAAGCATGGATAACCCTCCATCCGCATTTTTACCCTTCAGATTCCCTGAAACTGGATGCGAAAGGAATGAACATTAATAAAGTAGCACTGTATAAAGATGGAAAATATACTGACCTGAAATACAGTTATGATTCCAGTTTTCTGGCAATTACTTTAAACAAGACCTATAAATCAACAGAAAATTATACCATTTTTATTGACTATGTTTCAAAACCCAATGAGCTGAAAGCAAAAGGAAGTGCAGCCATTAGTGATGCAAAGGGGCTCTATTTCATCAATCCTAAAGGAGAAGAAAAAGATAAACCTACACAGATCTGGACCCAGGGTGAAACAGAATCCAATTCTGCCTGGTTTCCAACTATTGATAAGCCCAATCAGAAATGTACTGAAGAAATTTACATGACGGTTCCGGCTAAATATGTAACCCTATCCAATGGGAAGCTGGTTAGCCAGACTAAAAACAGTAATGGTACCCGTACCGATTACTGGAAAATGGATTTACCCCATTCTCCTTATTTATTCTTTATGGGTGTAGGTGAATATGCAGTAATCAAAGATTCTTATAAAGGAAAAGAAGTGAGCTATTATGTAGAAAAAGAATTTGCACCGGTTGCCCGTAAAATATTTGGCAATACACCGGAAATGATAGCATTTTATTCTAAAGTTACCGGTGTGGATTTCCCCTGGTATAAATACGCTCAGATTGTGGGGCGCGATTATGTGAGTGGTGCCATGGAAAACACTACTTCTACCTTACATGCAGAAAATGCCCAGCAGGATGCACGTGAACTGGTTGACGGAAATGGATGGGAAGATGTAATTGCCCATGAACTGTTTCACCAGTGGTTTGGTGATTATGTAACCTGCGAAAGCTGGAGTAATATTACCGTAAACGAATCTTTTGCAGATTTCAGCGAAACATTGTGGAATGAACATAAATATGGAAAGGATGCCGGTGATGAAGTGAATTTCAAGGGAATTCAAACCTATTTATCCAATCCGGAAAATGCCACCAAAAACCTGGTTCGTTTTTACTATGCCGATAAGGAAGATGTGTTTGATATGGTGAGCTATCCAAAAGGGGGAAGAATCCTGAACATGCTGCGTAATTATGTGGGGGATAGTGCTTTCTTTAAATCACTGAACCTTTACCTTACCTCAAATAAATTTAAAAACGGGGAAGCACAGCAACTGAGACTGGCTTTTGAAGAAATTACAGGGCAGGACCTTAACTGGTACTGGAACCAATGGTATTACGGAAGCGGCCATCCTAAACTATCTATCAGTTACGCTTACAATGATTCTGCTAAAACTGCCAGCGTATTTGTAAAACAAACACAGGGTGAAAAATTATTTAAACTACCCGTTGCCATTGATATCTATAATGGAACCAGTAAAGTTCGCAATAAGGTTTGGTTGCAGAATGCTGCTGATACATTCAGCTTTTCTGTGCCTTCAAAGCCAGACCTGATTAATGTGGATGGTGATAAAATATTGTTGTGCGAAAAGAAAGAGGATAAAAATTTAGACAATTATATTTTCCAGTATACCCATGCAGGTTTATACCTGGACAGAAGGGAAGCAATTGATTTTGCTGCTAAAAATCAGGGCGATCAGAAAGCACTGGATGTACTGAAACTGGCTATCAAAGACAAATATTATGGTTTAAGAAACTACACATTGGGAAAACTAAACCTCTCCATCGATGCAGTAAAAACACAGTTTGAACCCCTTATCGCTGATATAGCAGCTAATGATCCTAAAGCAACAGTAAAAGCAAGGGCTATAGAATTATTAAGCCGTTATAAAAAAGATGCTTACAAACCTGTATTTGAAAAAGCAACGTACGACAGTTCTTATACTGTTGCGGGCAGCGGACTGGAAGCATGGTCTAAATTAGACAGTACAGGTGCATTCAATGCTGCTAAAGTGCTGAGCAAACAGCCTTCTAAAGGAAGGTTATCCAGCGCTATTGCGAATGTGCTGATCTCATTTGGTGATGAAAGTTCTTTTGAAATCATTTCAGATAAATTTGAAAGCACACCCATGTCTGAATCAAAATTTGAACAGTTACAGGCATTCACCAATTTACTGGGTAAAATAAAAAGTACCGATAAACTGAAAAAAGGAGTAGATCAGATCGTGAAATTCAGGGAATCCATTCCTGCAAATTATCGCGGACAAACAGATCCTTTTATTAATAATTTCCTGTTACAGAATCTGGCAGGAAAGAAAACTGGCGCTGGATTAACAGAACAGGCAGACTATATCAAATCTAAAATACCTGCTAAACAATAACTTACTTTCAGGCATAAAAAAAACCATCCAGTTAGGATGGTTTTTTTTATGCCTGAATATTTTTTACAGAATACTGGTTGTGGAAGTACCTTTCATGGTAACAGGAATAGACATCCCCTGTACTTCATTGGTACCGGACGCCGTGCTGGTTTTTGTTTCTGATTTAAGCAACCCGGTTGCTGCATCATACACTCTGATTGCAGTATAAGAGGAAAGCATATTTACCTGGATTTCCATACCCATTTGCTGTTTGGTACCCGTAAGTTTTGAATTATTGGTTTGTGTAACCGTAATTTCATCTTTGGTAGATTTGGTAATAGTATACACATTTACCAGTTTTGAGCCATCAGCTTTTGTTGTGGAATCAGAGAAACTGTCTCCTTCTTTGGCTCCGGATTTAAAAGGGAAAAACAATACACAAGTAATATCTTCTGTACTAACTGCTCCATTTAAATCTGTGGAAGTAGCCGATTTTCCAGCTTCCACTACTAAATCAGCAGGTTTATTTACATCTTTCAATGCTTCTGCTACCTGCGGGTTTGATTTTGAGGTAGAATCATCAGAATCTATTTTCTGTTCATTACCCATAACTGAAACTGAAACTTTTATTCTTCTAATAGTGGCAGTTAATGTTACTTTTTTACCATCCACTGCTTTTACCACAAAGTCAAAATAAGTATCAGAAACAGAAGGAATTTCCATTTCCTGTCCCATTTGAGAAACTGTTGTATTTTTTTTCTCATTTACAACAGCCTGAATCTTTTTACCCGTTGCAACTGAAATATTCTGTGCATTTACATGAAAAGCAATAAGGGCAATTACCGATGTGATGATTATTTTTTTCATCTGTTTTTTTTATTGAATTAAAAGGGAATTACTAATTAAAATGCCTACCAGCTGCCACCGGCACCGCCGCCACCACTGCTGCCACCTCCAAAACCTCCAAAGCCTCCTCCACCACCAAAATCACCACCACCTCCTCCAAATCCACGGCCTCCGCCACCTAACATGGTTCCCAGTAAAAATGGCCCTATAAATCCTCCACCACCGCCACCGCCTCTGCGGGATAATATGAAAAATACAATGGCCAGGATAATCAGAAATACAAGTCCGGATCCTTTACCCTGTGGCTGGGCTTTTTCCCTGCGAACTTTATATTCACCGGCTGCAGCTTTGGACAAATCATCTGCAGCCTGATTTAAACCGCCATAATAATTACCTTGCCGGAATGCAGGTTTAATATCATGTTCAATAATATCATTGGCAGTAATATCCGGTATAGCACCTTCCAGTCCATATCCCACTTCAATCCAGATTTGTTTGTCCTGAACAGCTACCAGTATTAAAACACCGTTATTGGTTTTCTTATTCCCAATACCCCAATTTCTGAATGTAGCAGTTGCCACTTCTTCAATGGGCTGGTCATTTAAAGATTTAACGGTAATAATGGCTATCTGGTTAGAAGTACTATCATCCATTGCCACCAGTTTTCTTTCCAGTTGTTCCCTGTCATATGCATTCAGTACATTGGCATTATCCACCACTAAAGTCTGCACAGCAGGCCTGGGTATCACTTTCTGTGCAAATAGCTGTACAGACAGGAATAAAAGGAAGATGGAAATAACTTTTTTCATTCAGTTTTTTTATTTTCCAAAAACAATATCATCGGGTAATTCATTGATATCCGTTTGGGCATCATAAGGAAAATGCGTTTTCAAAGCATCACCGATAGTCATAACAATGGTGGCAATTCCTTCTGCATAATCCTGCCGGTTAAAGTGAGCCAGCATATCTTTTACAGCAGCATTCCAGAAAGTATCCCCTACTTTTTGGTGAATGCCCTCATCGCCATATAAGGCCAGTTGCCTATCTTTTATGGCAACATATACCAGAACAGCATTACGCTGTTCGGTATGTTGCATATTAATTTTAAAAAAGATTTCTTTGGCCCTGTCCAGTGCATTCAGGAAACTGCATTTACTTTCTATATAAACCCTGATCTCCCCGCTGGTGGAAAGTTCTGCAGCTTTAACAGCTGCAACAATTTTTTCCTTATCTGCTGCAGAAAAGAAATCAACTGCTTTTTTGCTGAATAGGTGGAACATGGTTAGTTTTTAAAAATTAGAATTTCACCTGAGGGGCTTTTTCACTGCCTGCTTCTGCCTGAAATCCTTGCTTGGCTTTAAACCCGAACATACCTGAGAAAATATTCATCGGAAAGGAACGTACCTGCACATTGTAAGTAAGTATGGCATCATTAAAGTCATTTCTTGAAACTTTAATCCTGTTCTCTGTTCCTTCCAGCTGGGCCTGTAAGCCTCTGAAAGCATCATTGGCACGAAGGCTCGGATAGTTTTCTGACACTACCAGTAAACGGCCTAATGATTGTGATAACTGTCCCTGAGTAGCCTGGAACTGTTGTAATTTTTCAGGAGTCAGGTCTTTGGCATCCACTTTCATTTGAGTGGCACTGGCTCTTGCAGCAATTACATTCTGTAAAGTAGTCTGTTCAAAATTAGCTTCCCCTTTTACGGTATTTACCAGATTAGGGATCAGGTCTGCCCGGCGCTGATAATCACTCTGCACTTTATTCCATGCATTGGCAACATTTTCATCCTGCCTTACCAATCCATTATAACCTTTACATCCTGAAAAGCCCAGGAACAATATAAGAACACCAATTACAATAAGTGTGATGTTTTTCGTATTCATTTTTTTAAATTTATTGAGTTAAATATACTGCAAAGCAAATACCTAATGCTGAATAATTGACGGAATGTCAGAAAGAAAAAAAATACACCCTGTTGCAGATAATAAACAATTCTGGAATTGTTTGAATCAAACATACAAATTCAGGGATAAGGGGTTATTACAGAAGAATAACGGTAAGCTATGAACAAGAATGTTTTAACTGCTTAAAAGTTAAATTAATAAGCTGCTGACAGTTCTTTTACAGGAATGGTTATTAGCAGGTATGAAATCCTGCTTGTTTGGCATATTGCCCGCGCTATTTTGTTGAAAAATCTGTTGCAAGCTTATCCAACTGCTTATTGTCCAATCTTTTATTTCCATTGGCAATTACGATCCGGTATTTAAAAACAGCCGATTCTCCCATTTTCAGCTGATAATTCAACTGTTCTTTCCCATTGCTGAAAATCTGCTGGCCGAGTGGATTGGCAGCAAATAATCCATATCCCCGGGCATGCCAGTAAGTAGGGTAACCAGGATTGGCCGGATGGTCGATTACTGCAATGCTGATAATGCCCGCTCCTTTTTTCCCATATAACAAACACCATGTACCCCTGGTTGCCCAGGCACTATCGCCTTCCTTACCCTCACTGGTTATATAATTACCATTAATAGTACTGTCTTTCAATGCTTTTACCACCGTTATAATGCCTTTATCATCTTTAAATTGCCGGGTTTCAATAGTGGGTATTTGCAATTCTTTAGCAACCCGGATACCCAGCAAACCGTCTTTTGCATCTTTAAAACTAACCGGTTCTAAGGCTGTAAGGGTAGTAATCCTGTCAATAATATTCATATTATTATAGGCAGTAAACTGCAACCGGGTATCTTCTTTCAACAAAATATGGCCCTTATTATTTACCCAATCTGCCGAATAATGCAGTGCTGCATTTTTTCCGCTGGTAAGGGAAAGCAGCTGTACATTTTTAATAGCCCCGTAATTTGCTTTTTTATCTGGCGGAATGGCAAAAGAATTATTCCAGAAATCAAGTCCGTTTACATTTTCATAATTAAACCAGATACCCTGGTGATGCGGATGATCGGTAGGCTCGCCGCTCCTGGGTACAAGGGGGTAGCCACGTGTAATAATCTCCCCTCCAGGTGCATAAACCGGAAATAAGACAGGTTTATAGAGTGTATCCTGGTATAAAAAGGAGGTAAACAGCGCATTCGCAACCTTTACTTCTACATATTTAGCAGCAGGATGATCAATCAGTTGAACCGCCTCTTTTTTTTGAGCAAAAACACTCATTGAACTATAGGAGTATATTAAAAGACAAATACAGAAAGGGAAACTGATTTTTTTCATATTGATACTTATGGAAGGAAAAGTTAGCGATTATTTTCAATAAAAACGGCCATGCTTTCACATGGCCGTAACAACTAAAACTATAAAATTTATCCTTTTACTGCAGCAATGCCCGGCAATACTTTTCCTTCAAAATATTCCAGCATGGCACCGCCACCGGTAGATACATAACTCACTTTATCTGCAAAACCAAACTGGTTAACAGCGGCAACGCTGTCACCACCTCCTACCAGACTAAAAGCTCCATTCTGGGTAGCTTCTGCTATAGCCACAGCCACAGCTTTTGTACCGTGCTGAAATTTAGCCATTTCAAATACACCCATCGGGCCATTCCATAAAATGGTTTTAGATCTTTTAATTACATTGGCAAACTCAATAGATGCATTTTCACCAATATCCAATCCCATCCAGCCATCAGGAATATTGTTGGAGGGTGCGGTAGAAATATTGGCATCTGCGGCAAAATTGTCGGCAATGATGCTGTCGCTTGGTAAATGAATGCACACACCTTTCGCAGCAGCTTTCACCAATAAGTCTTTTGCAGTATCCAGGCGGTCTTCTTCACAAAGGGATTTACCAATATGGCCACCCTGCGCTTTAAAGAAAGTGTAAGCCATTCCACCACCAATAATAATATCGGTAGCCCTTTCCAGTAAATTTTCAATAATCAGGATTTTATCAGAAACCTTGGCACCACCAATAATGGCAACAAAAGGTTTTTCTGCTTTATGCATTACCTGTTCTGCAGCAGTAACTTCACCTTCCATTACAAAGCCAAAGAACCTGTTTTCAGGTGCAAAGAATTTTGCAATAACAGCAGTGGAAGCATGTGCACGGTGTGCAGTTCCAAATGCATCATTAACCCAAACATCACCCAGTTTGGATAATTTTTCAGCAAAAGCTTCATCCCCTTTTTCTTCCTGTTTGTAAAAACGGAGGTTTTCCAGCAATAATACTTCACCGGGCTGCAGGGAGGCAGACAGTTCAGTAGCTGAAGCACCAATACAATCATCCGCAAATTTAACTGTAACACCACCCAGTAATTCGCTGAGATGACTAATTAAATGCTTTAAAGAATATTTTTCTTCTGGTCCCTCTTTAGGGCGGCCCAGGTGGCTCATTAAAATTACACTTCCGCCATCTTTCAATATTTTTTGAATAGTGGGGATGGTAGCCCGCATCCTGTTGTCATCAGTAATGGCAAAAGTCTGCTTATCGAGCGGCACATTAAAATCTACACGGATCAGTGCTTTCTGACCCTTAAAATTGTGTTCTGAAAACTTACTCATACTATCTTTTTTAAAGATTAAAGAATTACCCTCAGTTTGTCTGAAATAAAAAAGCACATAGAAAAATTCCATGTGCTTTCATATTTAACTATATGAATCTGAATGTTTCAAAATAATTGTTTTTCCACATTCTGATTGGTTATTTAATTAAACCTGCAAAGTATTTAACGGTACGAACCAGCTGAGAAACATAGCTCATTTCGTTATCATACCAGCTTACCACTTTAACCAGCTGATTTTCACCAACGGTGATTACTTTAGTTTGTGTAGCATCAAATAAGGATCCAAAATGGATACCAATTACATCAGTACTAACAATTTCATCTTCAGTATATCCAAAGCTTTCATTGCTGGCAGCTTCCATTACTTTATTTATTTCAGCAACAGTTGTCTTTTTAGCCACGATTGCAGTTAATTCAGTAACAGAACCGGTAATAACGGGAACGCGCTGTGCACTACCGTCTAATTTTCCTTTTAATTCAGGTAAAACAAGACCGATTGCTTTTGCAGCACCTGTAGAATTAGGAACGATATTGGCGGCGGCAGCTCTGGCCCTTCTCAAATCACCTTTTGCGTGCGGAGCATCCAGGGTATTCTGATCGTTGGTATAAGCGTGAATTGTAGTCATGCTACCAGCTTCAATAGTAAATGCATTGTGTAATGCCTGAGCCATTGGAGCCAAACAGTTGGTAGTACAGGAAGCAGCAGAAATGATAGTTTCGCTACCGTCCAGTATTTTGTGGTTTACATTGAAAACAATAGTTTTCAGGTCACCCGTTGCAGGAGCAGAGATTATTACTTTTTTGGCACCGGCAGTGATATGAGATTCTGCTTTAGCTTTATCTGTAAAGAAACCGGTTGATTCGATTACCACGTCAACATTGTGCTGACCCCATGGAATCTGAGACGGATCTCTCTGAGCATAAATTTTAACTTCATGACCGTTTACGATGATTGAGTTTTCTGTGGCAGAAACTTCAGCCTTAAAACGACCCTGTGCACTGTCATATTTTAAAAGATGTGCTAACACCTTTGGACTGGTAAGATCGTTGATTGCCACCACTTCAATTCCGTCTTGTTCAAATATTTGACGATAAACTAAACGTCCGATTCTCCCAAAACCATTAATGGCAACTTTAACTGTACTCATTGTTTAAGAATTTAGTGATTATATAAATTATTGGATTGCGAAATTACAGCATTGTTCTATAAAAACAGTGATGTTAACCGAAAGATTACACTGAACTGATATATATCATCGTTTTTTAACTATTTTAATGATTGTTACAACAACATTTTAAGAATAATCAATAAAATATTTGGCTGTTAACTTGGAGAAAACTATTTTTGCGACCCGATTTACAAGAACACGATTTGGCCGGTTCGTCTATCGGCTAGGACAGCCCCCTTTCACGGGGCAAAGACGGGTTCGATTCCCGTACCGGCTACTAAAAGGGACAAATCAATTAAAACTGATTTGTCCCTTTTTTATTTTCTGCATATTCAGCTGAAATTTCAGGGTTTTATGGATTAATCTAATTTTTTGGAGCGTTAAAAGAAATGACTTCAATAATAATTGACTATCATTCCGGCAAACTTGACTTTTGGCCATTTGGTGCTGACATAGGTTGCATTACTCTTGTAATTGCAGGTATTTATTTAATCCGGAAAGGACAAAAACAGAAAAAACCTTTTTAGCTTTGCGGCAAACCTTTTGTTGTAGGTAGCCCTTTGAGTGTGTCAAAATGAACTACGATTTTGTTTTATGTACTGAATGTTTAGTTCATTTAAGTCGTCCTCATACTTGTAAAATTTCTGGTCAAGTAGTTCCCACACTTCTTTTGCATTGTCTTCAATTAGTTCTAAAACTTCTTGTCTCTTGGCTCTTTCCTTGGGAACTATTGAATTGGGAAACTGTTCAATTGCTTGTTGCAAAATGTCTGCGGTTTTGTTAGCTCTAATTGCACGCAATGATATTATTGTGTCGTGTGCAAAGTCTCCGCTTGAGTTATAGAAGTATTGATTAAAGCCTCCATTATTTATTTCCCGTTCAAGATTTTGATTAAAATAAAAGTTCTTTTGCGCCTCTGTCAACTGTTCCATTGTGTCGCCATACGAACAAAATCTGCAAACGTAATTGTCAATTTCAATAATTGCTTTATTTGTGTCTTGCGAAGTTAGCAGTTTGTCAATATCAGGTTTATTGTTGCCCTGATTTTTGTTGTCACTGCCAAATAGTTTTTTAAAAATGCTCATATTATTAGTGAGGTTCGTTAGGGTTAACTACAACGTTCCTATTAATAAAACGTTCCATTTATGCGAACCATTTAAAATAATGCCGGTTTTAATGGAATTTAAGTTTCAAGTAACTTGATTTTCCCAAAAAAACGTTTTATTACTCAAAGTCCCAGAAATTGTTTTTGAAAGTTTTTGAAACAATTTCAAGCAATATTTAGTGAATTTAAATCTCAGATTGAAACGCATTGAAAATATCCAATATTTTCTGCGATTACCCTGAAATATGTCTAAGTTAAACCAAAATCAATAAATTTATACTACTATCACTTATTTTAAATAATCTATAAAAAGAACGGTATGACTACCCGGAGAACATTTCTTAAAAAAACATCCTTATTTACAGCTGGAGTTTTGGCTAGCCCATCCCTGTTTAGCATGAATAAGCAGAAGATTATTGGCCTCCAATTATATACGGTGCGGAATGCCATGCAAAAAGATGCTGCCGGCACATTAGCCAAGGTTGCAACAATTGGATTTAATTCGGTAGAAGGTGCTAGTTATACCGGTAGCCAGCAATTTTATGGGATGGATGGCAAAACATTTGCCAAATTATTAAAAGACAATGGACTGATCATGCCCAGCAGCCATTACCGCCTGGGTGAAGACAAGGAATATGGTGCAATTGTTAAAGGAACTGTTTTGCATGAATGGAACAAAGCCGTTGACGATGCTTCTGAAATAGGCGCAAAATATATGGTGTGTGCATGGCTGTCACCTGCTGAAAGAGGCAGCCTTGATCATTATAAATTCATCGCTGAACAATTAAATAAAGCGGGTGAGATCTGTAAAAAGCAGCATATACAACTTTGCTATCACAACCACGATTTTGAATTTGAAATGCAAAATAACATTTACCCTTTTGATGTATTAATCGAGAATACCGATGAAAACCTCGTAAAACTAGAACTCGATCTGTATTGGGTGAAAAAAGCGCAACAGGATCCTATTGCATTGTTTAAAAAACACCCCGGAAGATTCCCATTATGGCATATTAAAGATATGGATAGTTCCCCTAAGCATGCTTTTACTGAAGTTGGGAATGGCATTATTGATTTTAATGAAATATTTGAACATGCCCATACTGCAGGATTAAAATATTATTTTGTTGAACAGGATATATGTCCAGGTTCACCTTTTGAAAGCATTACACAAAGTATTTCTTTTATAAAAAAGAACTTCTCCTGGTAAAATAAATTGACAATACCCATCTTTTATTTATGAAAACTCACATATCAGCTGCCTGTTTGCTTATTACGGTTTTATTGATTTTTTCCTCATCAATATTTGCACAACAACCTATAGGAATATTTGAAGGACAAACCAATATAGGCAAAGCTATTAAACCCGGAAATGCTGTTTATATTCCTCAAACAGAACAATATATCATTTCGGGTGCCGGATATAATATTTGGTTTGATCATGACGAATTTCATTTCGTCTGGAAAAAAATGAAAGGGGATTTTATACTGTACACCCGCGCGGCATTTGTAGGAGCAGCCGGTATTGAACAACATAGAAAGATTGGATGTATGGTGCGTAAAAGCCTGGATGGAAATGCTGCCCAAATCAATGCGGTGATACATGGAGACGGCCTTACATCGCTTCAATATAGAAAAACATCCGGTGCACAAACGGAAGAAGTCCGTAGCACTATATCCCATGCAGACATTATTCAATTGGAGAGAAGAGGAAAAATATACAGCATGCGAGTTGCGAAATATGGAGAACCTTATAGTACAGTAACTATATCCGATATTGATTTAGGCGATGAAGTATATATTGGCCTGTTTACGGGTTCTCATAATCCGGATGTAATGGAAACTGGTGTTTTCAGTGATGTACGCATTACTGTGCCTTACCCGGGCAAAGCAGATCAATCTACACAAATGACATTGGGGAGCAATCTTGAACTCCTAGATGTAATAAGCGGGAAAAGAGAAATTATATATTCACAAGCCAATTCGATACAGGCTCCTAACTGGCTACCTGACGGCAAGACCTTACTGTTTAATGATAGTAAAGGATTGATATATACATTTAATTTAAAGAAACGCCAGCCTGTTTTGTTAAACACAGGGAGTGTAAAAGCCAATAACAATGACCATGTTATTTCATTTAATGGTAAGATGTTGGGCCTGAGTTCTTTTGTGGGTGAACTTGGGGGATCAATTATTTACACAGTTCCTATTGAAGGCGGGGAGCCAAAACAAATAACACCCAGGGGCCCTTCCTATTTACATGGATGGTCGCCCGATGGGAATCATCTTGTATTTTGTGGTGAACGCAATGGAAATT